>CAEZXX010000002.1_pt1 | contig 38930 bp, 39 predicted proteins | sample 7265361 | NCBI WGS metagenome assembly CAEZXX01 (sample SAMEA6813919, study PRJEB35770) | freshwater metagenome | biome: Freshwater; feature: Freshwater reservoir; material: water | place: Czech Republic | collected 2017-04-14 | depth 30m m
CTATGAGTACCTGGGCGACTCCCGCCTGGTGGACGCGCACGTCCGGAGGCTCCGGGTGAAACTCGAGGACCACCCCGACGACCCGAAACTCCTCGTGACGGTACGTGGGCTCGGCTATCGTCTGATGGCCTAGGGTCGGAGTCAGCCCTCGGCGAGAGCCTTTTCGAGTCCATCGAGCTGTTCGAGCAGTTCGACAGGCAACCGGTCGCCAAACTTGGCGAAGTGCTCACGGATCTGGGGGACCGCCTGTCGCCAGCCGTCCCGGTCAACCGAGAGCAGGTCGGTCATATCTGCATCGCTCACCTGGAGGCCGGCCGTGTCGATCTGACCGGCGCTGGGCAGCAACCCGATCGGGCTCTCCTGCGCCGTCGCGGTTCCGGCAACTCGCTCAAACACCCATTTGAGCACCCGGCTGTTCTCGCCGTAGCCGGGCCACAGGAACCGGCCGCTGTCGTCGCGGCGGAACCAGTTGACGAAGAAGATCTTCGGCAGCTTGCTCGCCTCGGTGGAGTTGCCCACGGTGAGCCAGTGCTTGAAGTAGGAGCCCATGTCGTAACCGCAGAACGGCAGCATGGCCATCGGATCGAAGCGCAACTGACCCACCGCTCCCGCAGCGGCAGCCGTGGTCTCGCTGGCCATGATCGAGCCGAGGAAGACACCGTGTTCCCAGTCGCGCGCCTCGTTCACGAGCGGAACTGTGGTGCGGCGGCGGCCGCCGAAGAGGATTGCCGAGATCGGGACTCCCTTGGGGTCCTCCCACTCGGGTGCGATGGACGGGCACTGGCTGGCAGCGACCGTGAAGCGAGCATTCGGGTGCGCAGCAGGGGTGTCCGAGGACGGGGTCCACGGGTTGCCGCGCCAGTCGGTTGCCTCGGCAGGCGGCTGCTCGGTCATCCCCTCCCACCACGTGTCGAGGTCCGGGGTCAGCGCGGTGTTCGTGAAGATCGCATTGCCCCACAGGGTCTTCATCGCGTTCGGATTGGTTTCCTTGCCGGTCCCGGGTGCCACGCCGAAGAAACCCGCTTCCGGGTTGATGGCATACAGGCGGCCGTCGGGCCCGAACTTCATCCAGCAGATGTCGTCGCCGACTGTCTCGACCGTCCAGCCGGGCACGGTCGGCACGAGCATCGCGAGGTTCGTTTTCCCGCAGGCCGACGGGAATGCCGCCGCCACGTACTTGACGTCGTTGTTGGGGGCCGTGAGCTTGAGGATGAGCATGTGTTCAGCGAGCCACCCGTTGTCGCGTGCCATCACCGAGGCGATGCGGAGGGCGAAGCACTTCTTGCCGAGTAGGGCATTGCCGCCGTAGCCCGAACCGAACGACCAGATCTCTCTGGTCTCGGGGAAGTGCACGATGTACTTGTTGTCAGGGTTGCACGGCCAGGGGGAGTCCTGCTGTTCGGACTCGAGGGGCGCGCCGACCGAGTGCAGGCACGGAACCCACTCGCCGTCGTGGCCGAGCACATCGAGTGCGCCCTGCCCCATACGGGTCATGATCCGCATGCTCACGGCGACGTAGGCGGAGTCGGTCAGTTGCACACCGATATGAGCGATGGGGGAGCCGAGTGGCCCCATGGAGAAGGGCACCACATACAGGGTGCGCCCGCGCATCGAACCTGCATACAGGGCTCGCATCTCGGCGCGCATCAGGTCAGGCTCACGCCAGTTGTTGTTGGGGCCCGCATCGGCGGGGTTTGCCGTACAGATGAACGTCCGGTCCTCCACCCGAGCGACATCGCCGGGATCGGAGTGGGCCCAATATGAGTTGGGCCGCTTGGCGTCGTCCAGTCGGACGAAAGTGCCTGCGTCGACAAGCCCCTGACAGAGGCGGTCGTACTCCTCAGACGATCCGTCACACCACACCACGTTCGCAGGCTCGAATACTGCTTCCCAGTCCGACACCCACTGCTGGAGTCGGCTGTTGCTGGTAATGGCGGTCATAGTCGCGACGACTCCTGGGGTGACAGGCTTTGGTTGGCGGTCGGGTTGGGCCAGCTCAGACGCTGGGGGTGCCCATGTCAACCTCGGATCCGAGGCGCAGGTGTGTTGCCCGGCCCGAGTCGTCGAGGTCGAAAATTACTCGCTGCCCGGGCCGCAACATGCGGAACACCGATCCCTCGAGGGCATTCTGGGCGAGGTCGTACTCGGAAAGGTCCGTGTCGGTCAGGACCACTCCGTCCTTGGTGACCGGGTCGTAGGCCTTGATGACGCCTTGCATGGCGGGTTCAGTGGCCCGCTTTAACGATCTTGCCCGACTTGATGCAGCCGGTGCAGACGTAGACGCGCTTGGGCGCCCCGTTGACCAGCGCACGGACACGTTGGATATTCGGATTCCACCGACGCTTGGTGCGACGGTGCGAGTGCGACACCGACATGCCCCAGGACGGGTGCTTGCTACAGATTTCGCAGACACTTGCCATAGTTCAGCCACGCTATCAGCGTCTCGGGCGAGAACCCCAAGGGTCCGGGACAGATAGCAGGCATAGCGTTCATCTGCTGTTCAGATAGCAGGCAGGTCCCTTCTGGAGGGGGTTGGCCCTCGGTACCATGCCCATCGTGGCGGTTCTGGAGCGCTTGGGGGCAGAGGGTCTACGGGACATCATGACCACGTTCCGTGATGCCGTGAAGGCCCATCAGGAGGGCATCAATCGCCTGAACGTGTACCCGGTGCCCGATGGCGATACCGGGACCAACATGGCTCGCACGCTGGACGCCGTCGTTGGCGAGGTGGAAGCTGCCGCTGACGACCTCGGATCCACCTGCAAGGCGATCGCTCATGGCTCGCTGATGGGGGCGCGGGGAAATTCGGGGGTCATCCTCAGCCAGATCCTGCGCGGCTTCGTTGGCGTGCTCGAGCGGATGGGGGCCACGGGCGACCTGACGGGAGAACGCGTGGCAGAGGCCTTTGAGGCGGCATCCGCATCCGCGTACAAGGCGGTCCTCAAGCCGATCGAGGGCACCATCTTGACGGTGACGAAGAAGGCATCGATCGGCGCACGCCGTGCTGCTGACCGTGGTGGTCGGTTGGTCGATGTGCTGCGCGAAGCGCGTTCGGCGGGCAGAGAAGCTCTGGCTGACACCCCGAACCAGCTGGCGGTTCTCAAAGAGGCAGGGGTTGTCGACGCAGGTGGCGCAGGGTTCCTGCTGCTGCTCGACGCTGCGCTCAACGTGGTCGCCGGTGATCCGATCCCGGAGCCCGAGGTGATCACCGGCCTGTCGCTCGCCCAGTTCGAGCGGGTGGCCCATCGCGGTCACGACGACGTGTCGGACCTGCGTTATGAGGTGATGTACTTCCTGGATCTCGTCGACGACCTGATCGAGGATTTCAAGCAGGGCTGGGCAGCCATCGGCGGGTCGATCGTGGTGGTCGGCGGCGACGGCATCTGGAATTGTCACGTTCACACCAACGATGTCGGCGCCGCCGTGGAGGTTGCGCTGGACCTCGGCGGCCGCCCGCGAGGCATCCGTGTCACGGACCTGTTCGACGAGGTGGGTGAGGAGCACGCAGCCCGCGAGGCGCGGATGTACGGCGGGGAACCCCCCGCAATCGGGCTACCGGCGGTCACCACAGCGGTCGTTGCGGTGTGCAGCGGCGACGGGCTTGCCGAGTTGTTCTGGCAACTGGGCGTGCAGGGGATCGTGACCGGCGGCCAGACGATGAACCCGTCGACTGCCGAACTGCTCGAGGCGGTCGCGCACGTCAATGCCCGCGAAGTGGTGCTGCTGCCGAACAACAAGAACATCATCCCGGTGGCGGAGCAAGTGAATGCACTCACCGACAAGACGGTCAGGGTGGTTCCGACCCAGTCGATGCCCGAAGCGCTGGCGGCACTCGTGGTGTACGACCCCGTGATGGACGCCGAGGCGAACGCGGCCGAGATGACCGACGCCGCGGCGAGCGTGGTTACCGGCGAAGTGACCCAGGCTGTGCGCGATGTCACGACGTCAGTCGGAGCGGTTCGGGTGGGCGACTGGATCGGTCTGGTTCGCGGCGACGGCATTGTTGCGGTTGCCGACAACCTGCTGTCTGCGATGATTGCCCTGCTCGAACACATCGTCAGTCCCACGGCCGAGATCGTCACCGTGATCGAGGGCGCAGACGCTCCGTCATCAGTCACCGCGTCGCTCGTGGAGTGGATCCACGAGCACCGACCGGGTGCACAGGCCGAGGTGCACCGGGGTGGTCATCAGCTGTACCCGTATCTCGTCGGGGTCGAATAGCACGTGACCGGGCTGTCGTTCCGCGACCTTGCCCTCATCGACGTCGAGCGCATCAAAGGGGTCGGCGACAAGCGCCGGGTGGCGCTGCGCGACGTCGGCATCGAGACCGTGCTGGACCTCGTCACCACGTATCCGCGCCGCTGGATCGATCGCACGAACGAGGCCCGCGTCGGCGATCTGGTCGTCGGCGAAGAAGCCTTGGTGCTCGTGACCGTCCGCGAGGTTGCGAGTCGGTCGCTCAAGAACCGCCGCAAGATGGTGACGGCAACGGTTGGTGACGGCACCGGTCGGCTGCAGATCGTGTTCTTCAACCAGGCGTGGCGCGAGCGGCAACTGCGCGAGGGGCTCAACATCGTGCTGTTCGGCCGGCCCGAGAACTATCGCGGCGGCCTGCAGATGACGAACCCGGTGGTGGACCTGGTGGGGGACCGGACCGGGCGCATCGTGCCGATCTATCCCCAGAGTGAGAAGGCCCAGTTGAATACGTGGGAGCTCGCGGGTTGGATCGAGAACGCGTTGGACCGCTGTCGAGAGCGTGGGATTCTCGATCCGGTACCGGAGGACATCCGATCCGGGCTCGGGCTGATGGCCCGTGACGAGGCCTTCCGGTCGATCCACCTCCCCGAGACGATGAAGGACAAGGAGGCGGCGCGGCGTCGACTCGCATTCGATGAGTTGTTGCGCGTGCAACTCGTGCTCGTGATGCGCAAGCGCGCCATGGAGCGCGATGCGATCGGCATCCGCCACCGTCTCGTCGGCGGGCTCGTTGAGCAGTTCCACGCCAACCTGCCGTATTCGCTGACGGGTGCCCAGCAGCGGGCGATCGACGAGATCGCAGGGGACCTGGCAGCGCCGCACGCAATGCACCGGCTGCTGCAGGGTGATGTTGGCGCCGGCAAGACGGTGGTTGCGGTGTCGGCACTGTTGGTTGCCGTTCAGGGAGGCCATCAGGGTGCGCTGATGGCGCCCACCGAGGTGCTGGCGGAGCAGCATCATTCGGGTATCCGACGCCTGCTCGACGGTATCGAGGTGGGGGACCCGAGCAACCTGTTCGGCAACCGGCCGCTGCGTGTGGAACTACTGACCAACCGGGTAACTGGGGCAGAGCGCCGTGAGGTTCTGGCGGGCCTCGCCGACGGCTCGGTGGATCTCGCGATCGGTACCCACGCCCTCATCCAGGAGGGTGTTCGCTTCCGTCATCTCGGGGTCGTGGTGGTGGACGAGCAGCACCGGTTCGGCGTGGAGCAACGGGCGATGTTGCGGGCCAAGGGCGAGGCCGACAACCCCGATGGCACCGTGCCCGACGTGCTGGTCATGACCGCTACGCCGATCCCGCGCACTGCGGCGATGACCGTGTACGGCGATCTCGATGTGAGCGTGCTCGACGAGAAGCCTGCCGGGCGCACCGAGATCGTTACGCACTGGGCCAATGGACCGCTCGACGAGATGGCGGTGTGGGTGGACATCCGTGAGGAGGTGACGGCCGGCCGCCAGGCGTACGTGGTGTGCCCGCTCATTGACGAGAGCGAGAAGCTCGAGGTGGCATCGGCGGAGCAGACATTCGAGCGCCTGCGCCTGCAGGAACTGGTCGGCCTGCGCATCGGCCTGTTGCACGGCAGGCTTGGCTCGGCGGAGAAGGAAACCGTCATGGAGCAGTTTCGGCGCCGAGAGATTGACGTGCTCGTTGCCACCACGGTGATCGAGGTGGGTGTGGACGTACCGAACGCCACGGTGATGGCGATCCTCGACGCCGATCGCTTCGGCATTGCGCAGCTGCACCAGTTGCGCGGACGCGTCGGTCGGGGCGCGCATCGTTCGCGATGCTGGCTCGTCACAGCGCCCCAGGAAGATGGCAACCCGAGGGTGGAGGCGCTCGTTGCGTCAACCGACGGGTTCGAACTGGCGGAAGCGGACCTCGAGCTGCGCGGCGAGGGAACGATCATGAACACGTCGCAGAAAGGCCGCAGCGATCTGAAGCTCGCGTCCCTGCGGAGGGACAAAGAACTTGTTGCGCTCGCCCGTCAGGCGGCGTTCGAGATTGTCGACGCGGACCCCACCCTGCGGAGTCAACCGGCGCTGGTGGACGAACTCTCGCTGCTGTTCACGAGCGAGGACGAAGCGTTCCTGTTCAAGGGCTGAGGGGGCTCGCGAATTCATCGGCACCACGTTTGACGCCGACGGGTCCGGCCACTCGCCGCCGGGCGATCGGGGATCGGGAATCGGATTTGATGGGTGGGGACGGCACTGATAGGGTGCGCCCACCGGGCCTAACTGATGATTCCGAAGCCGGAGTAGATCCAAGGAGTAGCGGTGCGTTGCGTCTGGCAGGCGTTCGTGAGAGTGCTCGTATCCGGGGTCATTGTCGTCGGTTCGTTGAGCGCCACGCCGTTCCCGGCGATTGCCCGCCCAATGCCCGTCCAGAGTCGAGACTCCACCTCGAGTACGTCCGGAGGGATGGCGGCGGACTGGGTGTGGATGGACGCCTCGGGTCCGATCAGCGACCGGGTGATCGCCGTGGCCCGAAACGCTGCGTCAAGGGTGGGAGGCCGGGCAGCGGTGATCGACGGTGGCACCCTGGATCTCCTTCGGATCAGACGAAACGGGGAGAAGATCTTTGGGGCGCCTGCGGGCTTTTTCTATCGTGTGACCTTCCGATCGATCGGCGTCGCTGCCGGTGAGACACTGTTCGGCCCGGAGGTCGGTACTGCGCTCGCAAAGGGGGAAGTTGTCATGGACGCCGCCACCGCTCGCCGGCGCGGTGCCCTAGTTGGGGACACGCTCACCATGGTGGGTTGGAACCGGCGAACGTTTCGGCTTCGGCTCGGGGCTGTGTCGGGTTCGCTGCCGAGCGATCTGCTGTTCAGCGAGACGATCGGGCGCAAGATGGGCGTTCGCCGTCATGCGTCCGTGATCATCCACGGGTTGCCCTCAAGGGAGTCGATCGATTCGGTCTTCGCGGGGTTCTCTGGCTTCTTTGCGCAGTACCGGGTTCGTCCGGTTCGGACGTGGGCTCCCCGCTTCGCCGACGAGATCCTCGATACACGTGATCTGGACTCCTTATTTGGGGAAGTCCCCAGTCGGGGCGCGAATGCGCTGGCGGTGCCGGACTCCTGGAGATCGGCGAACATCATTCCCGCGGTGTTCCGTGTTGGCGGACGGAGGTTCAGCACCCACTGCAATGCCGTGGTCGCACGGGCGGCCCAGGCAGCATTTGACGAACTCACCATTGCTGGTTTGGCTTCGTTAATCGATACGAGGGACACGGACAACAAAGGGGGGTGCTACCAACCACGGAGGGCCCGGGGCGTTCTGGGTGGAAAGGGGGGCACCGTTTCCCGCCACACCTGGGGTGCCGCGATTGATCTGAATCCCACCACCAATTGCGTCGGCTGCGCTCCTCGGCTGCCCTGCGCAGTAGTGCAGATCTTTCGGAGCCACGGCTTTGCCTGGGGAGGGAACTTCCTCGTCCCGGACGGAATGCACTTCGAGTGGGTCGGGGAGCGCCGCGACCGTCACCCATCGCGGCCGGGCGACAGGTGCCCTACCCCTGTGTTGATGCCCGCTGGTTGATGCGGTGACGGATTGCCGGCAGAAGCGTTCCGGTCAGGTGGAGAGGGTCGGTTTTGCTTGTGGGCTTGGTTCGTCAGCGAACGGTGAAGTGACATTTCCGTCGGACAGTTGGGTCGGGCCGAGCAGTTTCGGGAACCACTGTGAGACGTACCGCCGGTTGAACCACACCACGACGTAAGCGAGTAGCGCACCCGCCAGACAGTCGAACACGTAGTGCTCGCCGCTGTACACGAGCGTGAACCCCATGAGCAACGGGTACGAAACGAGCACACCCTTCACCCACGGCCGGGCGCGTTTCCAGAAATACATCGACACCATGACGGTGAAGCCGAAGTGGAGCGACGGGAACGCAGCAACCTCGTTGGTGCTGGCTGCTCCCTTCTTCCAGAGACGGTCAGCGAAGTTGAGGTGGAGGTAGTGAAGCGAACGCGTACCGACACGGTTCACCGGCCCCACGAGCGCCATGGGTGCAGCGAGCCACGGCGGGGCCGTGGGAACGAGCATGTAGAGGATTACGCCGAGCAGCATCATGGTCGAGAGCGTGAGCACCCAGCGAAGCCACTCGCGCCGATCGCGCAGCCACTGCACGATGGCCACGACGTACACGACGAAGTAGTGCGACATGTACGTGAGGGCAGTGACCACTTCCCAGCGGGCGCCACGATCGTTGCCGGAGAGATACAGGTGGCGTTGCAGCCACTGTGATGGGTTGTTGCCGAAGCCGATAACGCGGTCGATGGAGAGCACCCAGCGGGCATTGGTGATGGCTTGCTCGGGGATGGTTGATGGATGCCCAGGGACGGGCACCGGGCTACCCCACCAGTTGTCAACCACGCCACGGGTCGCCGAGTAGAGGCGGATGGCGACCGCAAGGCTTCCCCAACCGATCAGCGCGTACACCAACTCGCGCCGGTCCCTGCCCAGCGACCAGATCGCGCTCGCTAACCCGAACCAACCGAGCAAGATGATCGGACTGACGGGAAGGCCCGGGTCGAGTGGTGGGATCCCGGCGGTGAGCTGGACCGCTACGAGCGCTGCGTAGACCACAAATGCGGCTCGACGGGCGATTTCCCACTGCGCCGGCGAGAGACGACTTTCGGGGACCGTCGTCTCGGTGGTGGTGGGCTCTGACATTGCCCGATCACACTAGTGATCGACTCTGTTCGCGGTCAGTCACCTGTCGTTGGATTCCGTCACGCGTGAGAGAGACTGGGGAGGTGAACCGTCGCCTTACCCTCACATTCCGTTGCTCGGCGCCTGCGCCTGCGCTCGCGCTCGCCCTCGCCCTCGCCCTCGCCGCAGCAGTGCTGACGGCCTGCGGCGGCTCCGGGTCAGCCGGTCAAAGCCCCACCACGGTGAAGGCACCAGCCGATTCGGTAGCAGCGATACCGGTAGACACGCAGACCCCTGCGTCCGTCGACAACGTTTCTGGTGGCCCGCCGGAGGGCACCAAGTCGTATGCGGGTCTGCTGCGGGAGCACACGTCGGATCCAGTGGCCTATGGGCAGGTGCCGCCGGTTGGCGGGCCGCACAGCCCAACTTGGCAGACGTGCGGCTACTACGACGCACCGATTCAGACCGAGCGCGGTGTGCACTCGATGGAGCACGGAGCAGTGTGGATTACCTATTCGCCGGATCTCGCTGCCGGCGGAGTGGCGCTGCTCAAGGGCCTGGTGGAAGGTCGTACGCACGTGCTCGTCTCGCCGTTCGTCGGCCTTCCGTCCGCGGTGGTTGCTTCTGCATGGGGCCAACAACTCATGTTGCCGTCGGCCGAGGACGCCCGTCTGGCCGAATTCGTGTCGTACTTCGAGCAGGGTCCGCAGACACCCGAGCCCGGCGCCCCCTGTGAGTGACTACTCGGGGTCGCCGTCCCAGTCGTCGGGTAGCACAAGGTCCCAGCGGTCCCGGCACTCCTCGCACCGATAAGAAACGAGGTCACCGGGTAGCCACTGGTCGTCCTCCCGGGCGTGGGTGAGGAGATGGCAGCGCCCGCCGCAGTCCACACAGGTGATGATCTCTTCGGGAGCCGGCACTGCAGCATCCTGCCAGACGTATCCTCGTCCGCCATGCGTGTTGTGGCGGGAGAACTTCGCGGTCGTCGTCTGCTCACACCGTCGGGCAACGACACTCGGCCCACGACGGACAAGGTTCGACAGGCGGTGTTCAATGCCCTCGACAGCGCCGGTCTCGTTAACGACACCGTGGTGGTCGACCTGTTCTCGGGCTCTGGAGCGATGGGGATCGAGGCCCTCTCCCGGGGGGCACGGACCTGCACCTTCGTGGAACGGGACCGGGTTGCCGTGGAGACGATCCGGGCGAACCTTGCAGCGCTCGGTCTCGTGGGTCGGGCCCGCGTCGTGCTCGGCGACGCCGCAAAAATTTGCGGTCAATTGGGCCCCGTCGACCTCGTGATCGCCGATCCGCCGTACCTGTTCGAGGCATGGGAAACGCTCCTCGATAGCGTTTCTGCAGCCACCGTGGTTGCCGAGAGCGACCGGGAAATCCCTGCTCCGCCGGGTTGGGAGGTGGCGAGGAGCCGTCGTTATGGGCGGACCGTCATCACGTGGCTGCATCGGGCATCGGCCGAGTCGAACGGCTAGCGTGCCTCTGATGTCGGTCGCCCTGTACCCCGGGAGTTTTGATCCCATCCACCTCGGTCACATCGACGTCATTGAGCAGGCGCTCGAGCTGTTCGGCACCGTGGTGGTCGTCACGATGCACAACCCGGCGAAGCCGTCGGGTGCCTTTACGCTCGACGAGCGCCAGGCGATGATCGCCGAATCCCTCGCTGGTTGCCCCGGTGTCAGCGTCGAGTCGTTCCCGGGCCTAGCGATCGACGCCGCAGTGCGGTTCGGGGCAGAGGTCATCGTGAAGGGCCTGCGCAGCGCCACCGACTTCGACGTCGAGCAGCAGATGGCGCTCACGAACCACCGCGTCGGCGGTGTCCGCACGGTGTTCGTGCCGGCCTCGCCGGAGCTGTCCTACATTTCCTCCCGGTACATCCGGGAGATCGCGCAGTACGGTCACGACCTCTCCCGGCTCGTTCCTGTGCCGGTCGCATCCCGACTTTCCCAACTGTCCGCACGAAGGGCCAACCCATGACCTACGACGACGGTTACGACGAGGAGTTCGAGGACGACGCGTTCGTCGAGCCCCGCCCGGACCACTACGCCGCCAACGACTCCGAGACCCTCCTGCGCCGCGTGGTCGACATCATCGCCACGGCGCCGACGTTCCCGCTGTCGTCCACGCCCCGTATCGATCGGGACGAGATCATCCAGTTACTCGAGGAAGCCGTCGAGCGGCTGCCCGAGGATCTGCGTACCGCCCGCTGGATGCTCCGTGAGCGCCAGGAGTTCCTCGCCAAGACCAGGCGCGAGGCAGACGAGATCCTCGAGGCCGGGCGCCAGCAGGCAGAGCGGATGGTCCAACGGACCGAGGTAGTCCGGGCGGCGGAGTCCCGGGCTCGTCAGGTGATGGATTCAGCAGAGACCGATGCCCGCCGCAAGCGGAACGAGACCGAGGACTTCATCGACCAGCGCCTCGCAAGCTTCGAGATCGTGCTCGACAAGCTGAGCCGCACGGTCGCGGCCGGTCGGAACCGACTGGGGCTCGCACCCAAGCAGGTCGAGGCAGTCGCTGGCGTGCCCGACGAGGATCACAGTAAGGGCTTCTTCGACCAGGACCGCGGGTGAACAGCCTCATCCTCAACGTGGCCGAACTGCTGAGGAAGCCGGGTACGGAGCGAGCATTTCAGCTCGAATCGACCATCGAGGCCCTCGGCATCATTGAGGTTCGGCTCCCGCCGGGCGCGGTTCGGGTGAATGTCCGCCTCGACGTCCTGAGCGACGGGGTAGTCGTTGCGGGCACGGTGCATGCGATCTGGAAGGGGGAGTGCCGGCGCTGTCTGTCCCCCGTGGGGGGCCCGTTCGAGGTGCCCGTGCAGGAGATCTACCAGTCGAAGGTGACCAATCCGGACGCTTTTCCGCTCGAACGCGACCAGCTCGACCTCCGCCCGATGGTTCGCGAAGCGTTGCTGCTCGATACGCCGGTCGCCCCGATCTGCCGTGAGGACTGCGCCGGCTTCTGTCCAGTCTGCGGCGCAGACCGGAATTTGACCCCCTGTACCTGCGTCGCAGAGGTCCGTGACGAACGTTGGTCGGCGCTCGACACGCTCCGGGACGAATCCCGATAACCTCCTAGGGCCATTACGAGGGAGTTCGTCGTGCCCGTTCCCAAGAAGAAGAAGTCCAAGTCGAAGTCGCGTAGCAACCGGGCTGGTGCCTGGAAGCTTGGCGTTCCTGCGCGCAGCCTGTGCCAGCGCTGCGGCAACGCCCGACTGCCGCACACGGTGTGCCCGTCCTGCGGGTTCTATCGCGACCGCGTCGTTATCGACGTCGAGTAGTCGCCACTGTCATGCTCCCGATCGCCCTCGACTCGCTCGGGGGGGACCGCGCCCCGGGAGAGATCCTTGCGGGGGCGCATCAGGCTGCCCTCGAGGGCATTCCGGTCATTCTTGTCGGCCCGGCGGGTCTCGAGGGCTGTGGCGACCTTCCACTGATCGAGGCCAACGAGTTCATCGATATGGACGAGGACGCCGCCCAGAGCGTCCGGCACAAGAAGGATTCGACCCTCGTGCGCGCGGCCGAGGCAGTGCGCGACGGCAAGGCATCAGCGATGGTCTCGGCCGGCAACACCGGCGCAACGATGGCCTCCGCACTGCTACGGATGGGCCGGATGAAGGGCGTCAAGCGCCCGGCAATCGCCACGGCCATCCCCGTTCCCGGGTCCACGCCCACGATCCTGCTCGACTCCGGGGCCAACGCCGAAGTGCAGCCCGAGTGGTTGGTGCAGTTTGCTCAGATGGGCTCGGTCTACGCAGCGCACCGCTTCGGCATCGCGAATCCCCGGGTCGGGCTCCTCTCGATTGGCGAGGAGCCCACCAAGGGGTCACCGCTCGTCAAGGAGACCCACAAACTGCTGACGGTTGCGAAGGGAATCAACTTCATCGGCAACGTCGAGGGCCGTGACGTGATGACCGACATCGTTGACGTAGTGGTGACCGACGGCTTCACCGGCAATGTTTTGCTCAAGGCTCTCGAGGGCTCGATGCGCACGCTGATCAACGCGCTGCTCGAGGCCTTCTCGTCCACCCCGGAGTATCAGGCCCTCGCCGACGCGTTGTTGCCGGCCCTGTTGCCGCTGTACGAGAAGTTCGATCCGGAGACCTACGGCGGTGCGATGCTGCTCGGTGTGGATGGCGTCTGCATCATCAGCCACGGATCCTCCAGTTCGAGGGCAATCCTGAATGCGTTACGGGTAGGTAAAGACCTCGTTGATTCTGGTTTCGTCGAGGCCCTGCGGGCCTCGGTCGCCCCACCCGCCTGACCTACGTGGCGCAACCCGGCAGGGCGACGTCCTAACATCAAGGGGTCCGGTAGCGCCGGGCCCGATCCGAGGAGACAACGTGCCCGCCGAGACCCACGTGCAGCAGGACCCGCTTAACCGCGAGGCGATCGTCGAGATCGTGCGAGGACTCCTGGCCGACATCCTGGGCATCGAGCCGGGAGAGATCAGCGAGGGACAGTCGTTCATCGAGGACCTCGGCGCCGCGTCGATGGAACTCATCGAACTGGTCGACAAGATGGAACAGGAATTCGCCGAGCGCTCCGTCGGCTTCCGGATCGCGGACGAGGACCTCGAGGATCTCAAGACCGTGCGCGACGCTGTCGACTACGTGGTCGACCGGGTCAGCGGCTCGAACTGACAGGACGGTCCGTGGACACGGCGGTGTCGGCGCTCGAGGAACGGATCGGCCATCGGTTCGGCGACGGATCCCTGCTGCTGCACGCACTCCGTCACCGATCGTGGTGCTCGGAGAACCCTGGGCACGAGAGCAACGAGCGGCTCGAGTTCCTCGGCGACGCCGTCCTGGGGTGGGTTGTTGCCGATGTCGTGTATCGCCGTCACCTCGATTCGCGGGAAGGGCGCCTCACAGACCTGCGCAAAAGTGTTGTGAACGCGCTCGCGCTCGCCGACGTTGCCCGCTCGCTGGACATCGGCTCGTGCCTGTTGCTCGGTAGGGGAGAGGACACCGCAGCGGGTCGTGACAAGTCCTCGATCATCTCGGACGCGCTCGAGGCCATCATCGGAGCGGTGTACCTCGACGGCGGGGCGGTTGCCGCGCACGATCTGGTGGTACGGCTGCTCGGCGAGCGTCTGCTGCAGCCGAACGGGTTCTCGCCATACACGGACTTCAAGACGATGCTGCAGGAACTCTGCGCGAGCAGGGAGGACCTCCCGCCCGTCTACGCGCTGCGCGAGGAGGGACCCGACCACGCGAAGTTTTTCTTTGCGTCGGTTCTGGTGAACGGGTCGGTTCTCGGCGATGGCGAGGGCCGCACGAAGAAGCAGGCCGAACAACGGGCAGCCAGCGATGCGATCCATCGACTCAAGGGTGCCGCCTCGACAGAGCCCAATGCCTGAGCTTCCCGAGGTCGAGACGGTCCGGCGCGGCTTGCTCGACACGGTGCTCGATCGCCGGATCGACCGAGTCGAGGTCGGCCGCGAGCGTACGGTCCGGCGCACGTCCCGCCAGGCACTGATTGATGGGCTGTCCGGGGTGGTGATCGTCGGCTTCGAGCGGAGGGGTAAATACCTCCTCGGTTCGCTCGACAGCGGCTACGGCCTCATGGTGCACCTGCGGATGAGTGGGCGGCTGCTCGTCTCCCCGACAGGCAGCAAGCGCCCCGCACACACCCATGTAGTGCTCACCATGGGTTGCGTCGAACTGTGGTTCGTGGACCCGCGGACTTTCGGTGAGGTAGTCGTCTACGACCCGGAGCGTCTCGAGGACGAGATGCCCGAACTGCTTCGGCTCGGCGTGGACCCGATCGCCGATCCCTTCGACGCGGACGTCCTCCGGTCCGCGCTGTCCGGGACGTCGCGCGCGGTCAAGACCGTCCTGCTGGATCAACACCGGATTGCCGGTCTCGGGAACATCTACACCGACGAAGTGCTCCACCGTGCTCGGGTCCGCTTCGACCGCCCGGCCAACGCCCTGCGTCAGGTGGAGATCAGCCGATTGGCCGGGGCAATTACCGAGGTGCTCACAGCAGCGATCGAGTCCGGTGGATCGACCCTCGACGACACCCAATACGTCGATGTTGCCGGTCGGACCGGGGAGTTCCAGCATCAGCACCTCGTGTACGGCCGCCGCGATCAAGGGTGTCTGACCTGCGGAAAGTCCGTGATCCACCGGGCCACGGTGGGTGGCCGTTCCACGTTTTTCTGTCCGCGCTGCCAGAAGTAGCGCCGTCCGGTCGGGCACGGCGGCGGGCTACCCACCGACGTGACCGGAAGCGATAGGGTCGAACCCACCGTGTTCCTCAAGTCTCTTTCCCTCAAGGGTTTCAAGTCGTTCGCAGACGCCACCACGCTCGAGTTCGAGCCGGGCGTCACCGTCGTGGTCGGCCCGAACGGTTCGGGCAAGTCCAACGTCGTTGACGCAATCGCGTGGGTGCTCGGTGCGCAGGCCCCCAGTTCGGTCCGCAGCCAGAAGATGGACGACGTCATCTTCAACGGCACCGACAAGCGCCCCGCACTCGGACGGGCGGAGGTCACCCTCACGATCGACAACGCGAATGGGCTGCTCCCCGTGGAGTTCAGCGAGGTCAGCGTCCGCCGCACGTTGTTCCGCACGGGCGAGAGCGAATACGCGATCAACGGCGTTCCCTGCCGCTTGCTCGATGTCCAGGAACTGCTCAGCGACGCCGGCGTCGGTCGTCAGCAGCACGTCATCGTGAGCCAGGGCCAGATTGACGCCGTGCTGAACGCCCGCCCGGAGGAGCGTCGGGCGATCATCGAGGAAGCCGCCGGGGTGCTGAAGTTCCGCCGCCGCAAGGAAAAGGCCGAGCGACGCCTCGACTCGACCGAAGGAAACCTCCTGCGCGTACAGGATCTCCTGCGCGAGGTCCGGCGGCAGTTACGCCCGCTCGAGCGCCAGGCGGAAGCCGCGCGACGTTACGGAGACCTTCAGGCCGAGTTCGGTGCGCTGCGCATTTTCCTTGCCGGCCAGGAGATTGCCGGTCAGCGGTCAAGGCTCTCCACACTCTCTGTCGAGAGGGAATCGCTTGGTGCGTCCGAGCGAACGCTGCGCACCGAGTTAGCACTTCTTGAGCAGCAGGTCGTCGCTGCGGAGGGTGAGCTAGCGGCCCGTGGCGATACGGACGTCAGCGATCGGCTGGTTCACGTCGAACAACTCCGCGAGCGGGCACGTGGTCTCGCTGCTGTGCTGCACGAACGGCGTCGGTCGATGGAGCGCGACCGCGGACAGTTGATGGACGGCGGTGTTGTCGCCAACCTCGAGGGGGAGGCGGCCCGTTTGCAGGGCGAGCTGACCGAAGTTGCAGCGCAACTCGTGGCCCTCGTGCCGGAGGCCGAGGCCCTCACCGACGACGAGACCACGTACCAGTCCGAGCGGGACCGCACGCTCGAGGCAATCGAATCCGCTTCGGGCGGCTCAGCAGCGGCTGCGTCCAGCGCTGCCGCCGAGGTGCGTGGCGAGCTCCGCACCCTGCGAAGCGGGCTCGAGCGCACTGACTCCGAGTCGCGTCGCGCACGTCAGCGGCTTGCGGACCTCGAGACAAAGGTGGCGCGTCTCTCCGAAGAGGCGGAACGTCTGCGCGGGGAGGCCGAGACAGCGGAGTCCGCCGAGACGCCCCTCGTCGCCGATGTGGAAGCGGCCGAGAACCGTCGGCTCGCGGCCGATGCGGCGTCAACGGCAGCAACGGCTGCTCATCAGGAGGCCGTGGCCGAACTGTCCCGCTGGCAGGCGCGTGCTGATGCGCTCTCGCTCGCTCTCGATAATGCGCGTGCGCGCGCCGGATCGAAGCGCCTTGCGGATGTGCCGGGTGTGCTCGGCACGCTGCTTGACCTCGTCCGGGTGGAGGAGGGCTGGGAGGTTGCCTTCGAGGCGGCACTCGGCGATGCGATTCTCTCGGTGCTGGTGGACAATCCGGGCTCGGCGCGAGCAGCCCTTCGTCACCTTGCGTCGGGCAACGCAACCGGCGCAGTGCTGGCGCTCTCGGCATTCCTCGGATCGGTCCCCACGGCCTTGCCCGCCGGTACGTCCCCGGTTCGATTGCACGTTCGCGGCAGTGATGCACGTGTGGATGCGCTGCTCGACGTGTTGCTCGCAAGTGCGGGGTGCATCGACGGTGGTTGGGAGGCGGCGCTCGACATCTCGCTCGCCAACCCGAACAGCGTGGTCGTCACGCGTGATGGCCACCGGTTCTCGGCCGCCGGTTGGCGCTATGGCACCACCGGTAGCGGGGCCACGGCAACAGCGCTCGAGGAGGCCCAGCTGCGCGCTGTTGCAGCGCGCGGGGATGTTGTCGAGCGAGAGCAGGTGATGCGCAGCGCCCGCATCGAGCTCGAGGCTGCCCGGCAGAACGAACGTGACCTCGGCAGGCGGCTCGAGGCGAACGATGCGAAATTCACGGCGGCGACGGACACGCTCGGACGCGTGCAGGCACAGCGGCGCGAGGCCCAGACCGAGCTGGAGATTGTTGTTCAGTCCACGTCCGAGCTGCAGGAGCGCACCGACCGCGAGCGTGGACGCATCGGCGAACTCGAGGGATTGCTTCCTGCACTCGAGGCAGACGAGGCTGAGGAGGCAGCCGCTGCACGGCGCCGCGGCGAGGTTCGCGCTCAGCTCGAGGCCCGTGCCGCCGTCCTCGGGGGTCGCCGCAAGGACGTCGAGGTCCGCAACGCCGGCCTGCTCGAGCGTCAGCAATTCATCGAGCGCCGTCTGGAGGAGACCGAACGTCGTCTCGAGGCTGACCAGGTGGCGCGTGAACAGGCAGCAGAGCGTCGCCAGCAAATCGAGGCGGCGCTCGGTGCAATCGACCGTCTGGCCGTACTCGTCGACACGCGCCGCGTCACGATCGAGGCGGAACTGGCCTCGTTGCACGAGGCCCGGCGCCGCCAGACCGACGAGGTCCGGGGCATCACACAACGCCTCGACGAGGCCCGCCGGCGACGCGTCGCTGCGGACAGGGAACTCGAGGGCGTCCGGGAGCGCTCGCACAAGATCGACATCGACGAGGCTGAATCGCGTCTGCGTCTCGAGACGGTGGAGGAGTCCACCCGACGTGAACTCGACACCGAGCCTGAGGTCGCTCTCATAGCAGTGGAGCCGCCGCTGCCCGAGGGTGTGCCGGCCCAGACACGCGTCAAGGATCTCGAACGCGAACTGCGCCTGCTCGGCCCCATCAACCCGCTTGCCCTCGAGGAGTTCAACGCGCTGCAGGAGCGGCACAAGTTCCTCGAGGACCAGTTGGAGGACGTGAAGGAAACCCGTCGCGAACTGTCACGCGTCATCAAGGCGATCGACACCGAGATCGAAAGCGTGTTCGCGGACGCCTTCGCCGATGTCGCCACGCACTTCACGAACCTCTTCGGGATGCTCTTCCCCGGGGGTCAGGGCAAACTCGTGCTCACCGACCCCGAGAACCTGCTCAACACGGGCATCGAGGTCGAGGCGAAGCCGAGCGGCAAGAACGTGAAGAAGTTGTCGCTGCTCTCTGGCGGCGAGAGGAGCCTCACCGCCCTCGCCTACCTGTTTGCCGTGTTCCGGTCGCGTCCCTCGCCGTTCTACGTGATGGACGAGGTCGAGGCCGCGCTCGACGACGTCAACCTGCACCGTTTCCTCGGGCTGGTCAACGAGTTCCGATCCGAGGCCCAACTGATCGTGGTCAGTCACCAGAAGCGCACCATGGAGGCCGGTGACGTCCTGCTCGGTGTGACGATGCAACCGGGTGGCTCCTCCAAGGTTGTCTCCGAACGGGTGAACGCAGCCAACTGAGCCCGCGGAGCGCGAAGCGGTAGCGTGGCACTGCTTATGCCGGTCGTACTCCTCATCCTCATCGCCGTCGTTCTCGTGTTCGGGATCGGCGTACTGGTTCTGAACCGGCGCCGCGCCGGCACTGCCCAACCGGCGGTCACTGCCGAGCGTCGCGAGGTTCCGGCGCCGCCCCCAAAGCCGTCGCTCGGTAAGCCGAGCACGACCGTGCCCGCCCCGTCGACTGATGAGCCCGTGGCACCCATCGAGGCCGATGAGGAGATCTCCGCCGAGGAACTCGACGCAGCATTCGAGGAATCGCTCGCCGACTTCGAGGCCGAAGCAGCGCTCGCCGAGATCGAGGAGTTCGAGGCAGAGACAGCAACGGAACCCGAGGTTCTCGAGCGACCCAGGTTCCGGGATCGGGTTGCCAAGGCGCGTGCGACGTTCTCCGGTGCATTCGGCGGTGTCCGCGGTCGTGCCGGGATCACTGCGGAGTCCTGGGACGAGTTGGAGGAAGCGTTGCTGCGAGCCGACGTGGGACTCCGGGTGACCAACGGCCTGCTGGAACCGCTGCGGGCGCGCGTGAAGTCCAAAGAGATCACCGACCCCGATGCCCTGCTGACGGCGCTGCAGGGGGAGATGAAGGCGAGGCTGGCCGATAGCGACCGGAGCCTGCGGCTCGAGGATCGTGCTGGGGCCGGTCCGAATGTTTGGCTGTTCGTCGGGGTGAACGGTGTGGGCAAGACCACCACGATCGGCAAGGTCGCAGCGCAGCAGCGTGCCGAGGGGCGCCGGGTGCTGCTTGCGGCGGGCGATACCTTCCGAGCAGCCGCTGCCGAGCAACTGCAGACCTGGGCAGAGCGGTCCGGTGCCGAGTTCGTTCGCGGCAGTGAAGGCGGCGACCCGAGTTCCGTCATCTTCGACGGTGTCCAGGCTGCTGCTGCACGACACTGCGATCTCGTTCTCGGCGATACGGCGGGACGCCTGCAGAACAAGTCGAACCTCATGGAGGAGCTTCGCAAGGTCCGTCGCGTGGCGGATCGCGAACCCGGCCGGGTAACCGAGGTTCTCCTGGTGATCGATGCAACCACTGGGCAGAACGGCCTCGTGCAGGCCAAGGAGTTCGGCGAGGTCACCGAGGTCACCGGCGTGGTGCTCACCAAGCTTGACGGTTCAGCGAAGGGCGGGATCGTGTTCGCCATCGAGACCGAACTCGGGATCCCCGTGAAGCTAGTCGGCCTCGGCGAGACCATCGGTGACCTGGTTGCGTTCGACCCGGACGAGTTCGTCGACGCGCTTTTCGGGGAATAGTCGGGAACGAAACCGCCGAGGCCGTCGTCGGACGGTGCATGACTCTCCGAAAGATCTTCCAGGTCTCCGTTCCGGTCCTCGCAGCAGTTGCCCTCCTCGGGGCCTGTTCGGCAGGCACGAGCAAGGTGACCACCAAGGCCCCGGCAAAGATTCGGGTTGGCGCACCAGGCGCAGCCAACGGCGAAAAGATGGCTGCCGCCTCCGCACCCGGCATGGCCAGCGACGGGGTGTCCGACATGCGCATGCGGCCCGTGAAGTACGTGGCTGCCGCAGGGCTCGTCGAGCCGCTCGGCCCGCTCACTGCGTGGTACTTCCCGGCAAACGCCGGCCCCGTCACCGACGCACAGCGGGCGGCGCTCGCCAAGGCCTTTGGTCTGTCGGGCTCCTGGACCACCCTCCCGAAAGATCAGGGTGGGTACGACATTCTCGGTGACTCGTCCAAGGGTGAGGCCTCGCTCACCATCACCAACGATGCCCTCCGTAGCTGGTGGTTCTCTCCGTCCTGGTCGAACAATGTCGCGCCGGTCGCCTGTACCGAACCGGGTATCGCTGTCGGCGAGCCCGCCCCTGACGCGGTAGCGGATCCCCCGAGCGTTGACGAAGCCGGTGACATCGCGACGACGGCTGTCACCCGTGACGTGAAGCCCTGTGATGTGCCACAGCCGCCCAAGAACGTGCCGACCAAGGCTCAGGCGGAGTCCAAGGCCAGGGCCCTCCTCGTCACGCTCGGTCTCGATGCAGCGGACTACGAGTTCGAGGCCTACGGCGACGAATGGGGTGCCTGGGTGACCGCCTGGCTCCTCGTGGATGGTTCGAAGACCCAGATGTCCATCGGTGTCGGCTACGGCGCCGAAGGTGCACTGTCTGGCGCCAGCGGTTTCCTCGCTGAGCCGGTGCGTGGCGACCAGTACGACCTCGTGGGTATTCCGAAGGCCGTAGAGCGGATGAATGACACCGGTGGATACTGGTCCGGATATTTCGGTGGTGGCCCGGTTGCCAGCATTGCCCGCAGTGCGGTTGCCGATGCGGCTGCGCCCGCCGAATCCGGCTCAACAACCGGTTCGGCCTCGGCCTCGGGCTCGGTCGAGGGCTCCGAATCAGTGGTCAGCGACCCGGGCCTCGCGCCCGAGCCGGTTCCGGCAGAGACCATGCCGGTTGACCCCCTTCCTGTCGACACCACCCCGGCAGCCCCCGAGGTCCCCGTCGAGGTCCTCACCATCACCCTCAGCAAGGTGACTGTCGGGCTGACGCAACTGTGGGATGCCGACGGCAACGTGTGGCTCCTCCCGTCGTACCTGTTCACCTCCGATGACGGTGGGCAGTACTCGGTCTACGCAATTGCCGACGAATATCTCGACTTCGCAGCCGTCGACGTGCCTGTTTCGGATGTTGTTCCTGCGGTTGAGCCCGCAACCACGCTCAACGTGGAACAGCCTGCGGCGACGATCTCTTCCCCGGTGTCCACCGAGGGAGCGAAGGACAACTGAATTTCATGCTCTGCGTCGGGTGATGCAGCACCGCCGAGCGGGCCTCCTGGGTTTCGACACCTCCGGACCCGCTCGGCGGTAGCATTTTTGGTCTCATGTTCGACCGCCTGTCCGACCGCTTTGACGGCATTCTCAAGCGCCTGCGCGGGAAGGGTCGCCTCACCGAGGCCGATGTCGACGAGATGCTCGCGGAGATCCGTACGGCCCTGCTCGAGGCGGACGTCAACGTGCGGGTGGTTCGCTCGGTGGTGTCCCGAATCCGGGAGCAGGCCATCGGCATCGAACTGTCCAAGGCGCTCGACCCCGGACAGCAGGTCATCAAGATCGTCAACCAGGAACTCACCGCCATGCTCGGCGGGGAGGTCCTCAAGCTCACGTACGCCAGCCGACCGCCCACGGTCATCCTCATGGCGGGCCTGCAGGGCTCGGGAAAGACCACGGCATCGGGAAAGCTTGCGCGCTGGTTCAAGAGCCAGGGCCGCAACCCGCTCCTGGTAGGGGCAGACCTTCAGCGCCCGGCCGCTGTCGAGCAGTTGCGCACCCTCGGCCGCCAGATCGACGTCCCGGTGTTCTCCGAGGCAGATGACATCGTTCGCTCGGGCAAGGGCGATCCGGTCTCGGTAGCCCAGAGGGGTCTGCAGGAGGCCCGCCGCCTCGGCAAGGACGTGCTGATCATCGACACCGCCGGTCGCCTCGCGATCGACGAGGAGTTGATGGAGGAGGTGCGCCGGATCTCGGCCACTACCGAACCGCACTACACCTTCTTGGTGATTGACGCCATGACCGGCCAGGACGCGGTGGACACGGCCGAACGGTTCCACCAGGCGCTCGCCATCGACGGCGTCATCTTGTCCAAGCTCGACGGCGACGCCCGCGGTGGAGCGGCGCTGAGCGTCAAAGAGGTCATCGGCCGACCGATCGCCTTCGCCAGCACCGGCGAGAAACTGGACGCCTTCGAGCAGTTCCACCCCGATCGCATGGCGAGCCGGATCCTCGGCATGGGCGACATGCTCAGCCTCATCGAAAAGGCCGAGCAGGCCCTCGACCAGGAGCAGGCCGAAGCCGCTGCTACCCGCCTCATGGAGGGTGAATTCACCCTCGACGACTTCCTCGAGCAGATGCAGGCCGTCAAGAAGATGGGCCCAATCAACAACCTGCTCGGTATGATGCCGGGAATGCCCAAGGAGCTGAAGGGCGCCAAAATTGAGGACGATCAGCTCTCGCGGGTAGAGGCAATCATCCGGTCGATGACACCGGTAGAGCGCCGCAAACCAGAAATCATTAACGGGAGCCGACGCCTGCGGATAGCCAACGGCAGCGGAACCAGCACCGGTGAAGTCAACCGACTCGTCAAGCAATTCAGCGAAATGCAGAAGATGATGAAGCGATTCGGTGGCATGGCCGGCGGCAAAAAGGGCAAACGGCGGATGCCGATGATGCCACCCGGCTTCCCGGGTATGAATTGACGAGAGGAACGTACGTACATGGCCGTCAAACTGCGACTTACGCGCATCGGCAAGACCAAGCAGCCGCAGTACCGCATCGTGGCAACGGATAGCCGTTCGCCCCGTGACGGTCGCTTCATCGAGATCCTCGGGCATTACAACCCGCGCCAGGAGCCCTCGACCCTGACGGTGAACAACGAAAAGACCGTCAAGTGGCTCATGGAGGGCGCGCAGCCCACCGAGCGCGTGAAGAAGCTGCTCGAGATCTCCGGCGCCTGGGGCGAGTTCTCCTCAGCCCGTGCTGCCAAGTAGCACCGTGACCGTCGAGAACCAGATCCCGGCCCCGGTCGCGTCGGCTGTGCTTGAGCACGTCGTGCGGTCCATCGTCGACAATCCCGATGCAGTGGTCGTGAGTGGCTCGCCCGGTCGTGGGCGTTTGCGCCTCGAGGTCCGTGTCGGGCCCGACGACCTCGGTCGGGTCATCGGAAAGCGTGGCAAGACGGCGCAGGCGATCCGCACCCTCGTGCGCGCTGCTGCAAGCCGGGACGGCGTCGACGTCGAAGTCGATTTCGTCGATTGACCGACCTGCTCGTCGTCGGGCGGGTGGGTAAGGCCCACGGACTGCGTGGAGAGGTCTACGTCGACCTCGTTACTGACCGCACGGAGCGTCTCGCTCCCGGAAGTGTTCTTCACGCTGGCGGACGTCTGCTCACCGTCCTCGCCTCCAAGCCGCAACAAACCCGTTGGTTGGTGCAGTTCGAGGGCGTCAACGACCGTGCAGCGGCCGAGGCCCTGACCAACACCGAACTCGAGGCTGAGCCGATAACGGACCCTGAGGCCGTGTGGGTTCATGAACTCATCGGCTCGCGTGTGGTCGAGCGTTGCGGAACCGATCGTGGTCGTTGTGTCGGTGTTCTGGCGAATCCCGCCCACGACATCCTCGAACTCGAGTCTGGCGCGCTGGTACCGACCGTCTTCATCGTCTCCTGTGCGGACGGCATCACGACGATCGACCCGCCCGAGGGTCTCTTCGCGGTCTACGAGGACTGACACATGCGCATCGACGTGTTCACGATCTTCCCGGGGTTGGTGGACACGTTCTGTTCGGAGGCCCTGCTCGGCAAGGCGCGGGGCTCCGGTCTGGTCGACCTGCGATGCCATGACCTGCGGGAGCACACCACGGACGTGCACCGCACGGTCGACGACTCCCCCTTCGGTGGGGGTGCCGGGATGCTGATGCGCCCCGAACCGATCGTTGCCTCGATCGAGGCCGCCAACCCGCCGCGCCCGATCTTTCTGCTGGGCCCGGGCGGGCGTCGCTTCGATCAGGCCCTTGCGGGTGAACTGGCCGGTAGTGCCGGATTCAGCCTGCTCTGTGGCCGTTACGAAGGCATTGACCACCGGATTCGCGAACATGTCGTGGATGGCGAACTGAGCGTCGGCGACGTGGTGCTCGGCGGGGGAGAGGTTGCGGCCTGTCTGGTGATCGAGGCGGTAACGCGCCTGGTGCCGGGCCTCATGGGCAACGCCCAGAGCCCGCTTACCGAAAGCTTTGCTGCAGATGGTCTCCTCGAGGAGCCCCAGTACACGCGCCCGGCGGACTTCCGGGGGTGGACGGTGCCCGAGGTGTTGCGCTCGGGTGACCACGCACGGATCGACCGCTGGCGCCTCGCCCAGCGGCTTCATCGAACCATGCGCTACCGCCCGGACCTCATCGAGGCCCGCGGGGGAATTGCACCAAACGAGCAGCGGCTGTTGGAAGAGTTCCCCCCGGTCCCGTATCCTTGAGTGTTCCCGTACGGCTGTTTGCCGCCACTCTCGAGGAAGCGTTTGCCTCATGAAGACCACCGATTTCGTCGATCAGCAGTACATCAAGTCCGACGTCCCGAGTTTCAATCCCGGCGACGAGGTGAAGGTGCACGTGCGAGTCGTCGAAGGCAGCCGTGAGCGTGTTCAGGTCTTCCAGGGCAACGTCATCTCCATGACCGGCGGCGGCGTTCAGGAGGCCTTCACGGTCCGCAAGGTGTCGTTCGGTATCGGCGTGGAGCGTACGTTCCCGAAGCATTCCCCGATCATCGCCAAGCTCGAGGTCATCCGCCGTGGTGACGTGCGTCGCGCCAAGCTGTACTACCTGCGTGACCGCACCGGCAAGGCTGCCAAGATCCGCGAAAAGCGCGACCGCTGACGTCAGGAGGCGCCCGTTGAGCGCCGATGATCTCGAGAACTTCGAAGCCGATCGGGAACTCCAGCTCGCTCAGGAGTACCAAGACATCGCGGGCATGTTCCGCTATGCGGTAGAGACGGATCGACGCTTCTACCTCGCGAACGACGTGCAGGTGAACGTGTTGTCCGACGGAGCCCGTCCCCTGATCGAGGTCAAGCTCACCGATGCGTGGGTGTGGGACATGTACCGCAAGAGCCGGCTCGTACCGGCCGTGCGGGTCTTGACGTTCAAGGACGTCAACGTGGAAGAACTTCCCGCCAAGGAGATCTAGTCCCGTGGGCCGGGCTAACCAGGTTCGGGGAGCGTACGGTGAAGGGCTCGTAGCCGAGTGGTACGAGGCACGCGGTTACACCGTGCTGGACCGCAATTGGCGGCACGGCCGGATGGGTGAGATCGACCTCGTGGTGGAGCGTGAGCCGGGTTGGGTGGTGTTCTGCGAGGTGAAGACGCGCTCCACCGCAGCATTCGGGCATCCGTGGGAGGCGATCGGCCCCGACAAGTTGCTTCGGATGCGTAGGTTGGCGCTGGCGTGGATGGCCGACCACGGTCGCAGCAGGGACCGGGTTCGTATCGACGCCGCTGCCGTGCTCGGCGGTGCGATCGAGGTGCTCCACGGCATCTAGGCCTCCGGTCCTGGCTCGTCGACCGGCCCGTGCGCCGTCAGCCGAGAAAACCCCAGAGGATGAGGGCAACTGCAACGACTGCGATTGCGGCGAAGATCCACTTGTCGCCCGGTTTCACGACCTTCTTCCGGTACGGGTTGTAGCCCACGGGTTCATTATCGTCGGGGAAAACCGAACGAGCGAAGGGGATCGCCATGGAAACCATCAAGGTCGAGCGCAACCAAGGGGTCGTCACCATCACCCTGAACCGGCCCGAGCGTAAGAACGCCGTGAACCGGACGATGTGGACGGAGCTGTTCAGCACGCTCAAGGAGATCGGCGGCAACCCCGACGACCGCTGCGTGGTACTCACCGGGGCGGCCGGGGATTTCTGCTCGGGAGCGGACCTGTCGGGTGGGGGTGCCATCGACGAAAAGCCCCGGCACCAGTTGTTCGCCATGCGCGATGTGCGTGACGTGATCCTCGCGATCTACCACCTGCCCCAGCCGACCATTGCCAAGGTGCGCGGCGTCGCTGTCGGCGTCGGGATGTCGTTCGCGATGTGCTGCGACCTCATCGTGGCTTCGGACAACGCGCGCTTCAGCGAGATCTTCGCCAAGCGCGGCCTCACGCTCGACGGCGGTGCCTCCTGGCTGCTGCCGCGCCGTGTCGGCCTGCACCGCGCCAAGGAGCTTGCACTGTTCGCGGACATCATCGACGCCCGTGAGGCAGAGCGCATCAACCTCGTGAATCGCGTCGTCGCCGATGGCGAGATCGATGCCTTCGTCGATGACTGGGCGGCCAAGCTCGCCGGCGCTGCACCGATCGCGGTGGCGCAGAGCAAGCGTCTCCTCAACAACTACACGGCGGTTACCCTTGAGCAGGCGCTCGAGGACGAGGGCGCGGCGCAGACGATCAACTTCGCGACGAAGGACACGCCTGAGGCGATCCAGGCGTGGATCGAGAAGCGCACACCCAACTTCTTGGGCAGGTAACCACCCGCAGGTCGGGGTGACACGGTCCCCGGCGTGGGCGGCGGTAGGTTCTCGCTGTGCGACGGTTGCTGGGGCCCTGCGTTCTCGCTGCCGTGTTCTTTCTCGTCAACCCGACAACAGCGCTTGCGCAGGTGGACACCACCGTGCCCGTCGTCGCACCCGAGCCGAGTCCGGTTACGACCACCGCTGACCCGACCGTGTCGACACTTCCGCCCGACTGCACGCCGCCGAAGCCTCCCGACGTGGTGTTCATAGGGCGCATCATCGATGCAACAGCGGGAACCGGGCGTTTCATCGTGACGGTGATCCGTTCGGACCCGAGCAAGTTCCTGACGGAGGGTCGCGCCGTTGACGTCCGCATTGGCGCCGACGTCCGCTTCCTTGTCCTCAACCAGAACTACTTGATCGCGGCCGAGCACACGCCGGACAACGCCTTCCGCTCGAAGGTCCGCCAACCGCTGCCGGTGTTCGGCGGCGACCTCGTGGTCGGTATCGACGACTACGGCCCGTCGTGCCCCGCACTGTCGGACCCGATCGTGGTGCGCAACGACGATGGGAGCGCGATCGACACCGGAGTGCTGACCGCGTTCCTCGACGACCGACGGGGAATAGCGCTCGCCCTCATCAAGCCGATGATTGGCGTGGCGCTCGCCCTCATCGCGATCTGGGCGCTCAAACGGCTTGCCATCTACGCGGCCAAGGGCCTCGGCGACATCCTCGGCGAGCGCTAGGCCGTCTCGGCTACCGCCCGTAGCTCGGCCACGGCGGTGGTGAGGCCGCCAGGGTGGTGAAAAAGCGCCGTGCCCGCGACGAACACGTTGCCGCCCGCAGCGCGTGCTGCGGCGATCGTCTTGGTGCTGATACCGCCGTCCACCTCGATGTCGATGTCGAATCCGCTCGCGTCGATCAGCTTGCGGACCTCGCGGATCTTGGGCTCCATGTTTGCGATATAGGCCTGACCGCCGAAGCCGGGGTTCACCGTCATCACGAGCACCATGTCGACGAGGTCGAGCACGTTGGCGATGGCGCTTGCCGGCGTTGCGGGGTTGATAACGACCGAGGCATTTGCGCCCAGGGATCGGATGAGGCCGAGCGTGCGGTGCAGGTGCGTGCAGGCCTCTGCGTGGACGATGAGGCGCTCGCACCCCGCCTTGACCCAGCGTTCGGCCATCGCATCGGCGGTGAGCACCATCAGGTGGGCCTCGAACGGCAGCGAGGTGTGTTTGCGGGCGGCAGCGACCACATCGGGACCGATGGTGAGATTGGGCACGAACTGACCGTCCATGATGTCCCAGTGGATCCGGTCGACTCCGGCCGCCTCGAGGGCAGCAAGTTCCTCCCCAAGACGGGCGAAGTCACAGGGCAGGACGGACGGGGCAATCTGGATGGCGCTGCTCATCGACGATCACGCTAACGGGCCCGCCTACGCTCGATGGTCATGGAACTCGAGCTCGCCGTTGAACGCCTTGCGGTGGGCGGCAATGGTATTGCGCGAGAGCCCGATGGGCGGGTGGTGTTCGTCGAGGGTGCCCTGCCGGGCGAGACGGTTCGCGCGGAGATTGTGAGCCGTGGGAAGGACTTCTGGAGGGCTCGGACGCTCGAGGTGGTCGAGGCCGCGGCGACACGGGTTGCGCCTCCGTGCCCGCACGTGCGAGCGGGGTGCGGCGGCTGTGGCTGGCAGTACGTGGCGACCGGGGCTCAACCGACCCTGAAGGCGGCGATGGTGCGCGATGCCCTGGCGCGTCAGGGCAGGCTGGCGGACGCCGTGGTGACGGTGGGCTCTGGTGTGGACGGGTTCGGGTACCGCACCACGCTGCGCGCCGGCGTTGCCCCCGACGGACGTCTCGGGCTGCGGCGGCAGGCAAGCCACGAGATCGTTCGCCTCAGCGACTGTCCGGTGGCCCACCCTGCTCTCTCGGCGCTGCTTGGAACGCTGAGGGCCCCAGGGGCTGACGGGGTGGTGATGCGTGTGAGCGAGGCGAGCGGTGAGCGGACGTTGCTGGTTGTCCCAGGGGCTGCGACGACACGGCTCGAGGGTGTGCCCGCGGACGTGAAGGTGGGTGCCGACGCCTTCTTGTTCGAAGTGGTGGATGGGCAGCGGCTCCGTGTGTCGGCCGGGTCGTTCTTCCAGTCGTCGGCCCGCAGCGCCGAGTTGCTCGTCGACGCGGTCCGTCGCGCAGCGGGCGATACGTCGGGAATGGCATCGTGGGCCGACCTGTATTCCGGGATCGGGCTCTTCGCTGCCACCCTGTTCGGTGATGTTGCGGTGGTGGCCGTTGAGCTCTCAGCGAGCTCGGTGGCCGATGCTCAGCTCAACCTTGCCGATCGGCAGGCCGCGATGATCGAGGGCGATGTGGAGACGTGGACGCCGGCACCGGTGGACCTCGTCGTGGCGGATCCGTCCCGGTCCGGGCTCGGGCGTGGTGGTGTCGGTGCTGTGACGGGTACGGGGGCCGGCACCGTCGTGCTCGTGAGCTGTGATGCCGCGGCCCTTGCTCGCGATACAGCGCTCTTGGCTGCAGCGGGTTACCGACACGCAGGGTCCGAGGTGCTGGATCTGTTCCCACAGACCCCGCACGTCGAGGTAGTTACGCGATTCGAGCGAATCGGCGGCTGACCCGATCGAGAAACCGCGCTCGCCGTTCGTGTGTGCTGCGGTCGACGCCGTAGAACGCGATCCAGTTCACCCTGCAACGCCGATTGACCGATGCGCGCAACGAGCGCTTCGCGAAACGCTTTCCCGCCTCCCCCTCGATGGCGTTGATCCACTTGGGCGAGCCATGCGTGGTGACCACCACGATTCGTTTGATGTTCGTCAGCAGCGGGCTGGGCGGGCGGCCGTCATCATGAACCTCGGCGGCCACGCCGTTCACCCACACCCGCTCGAACCAGCCCTTGAGCATTGCCGGCTGTGCTCCCCACCAGGTCGGATACACGAGAACAAGCATCTCGCACGCGCGAACGAGCGCCACGTGATCGGCAATCTGCGGCTTGGTTTCGGGCGGGTCTCGGTGCCGGCGATGCTCGTCCTCGGAGAGCAGCGGGTCGAAGCCTTCTGCATAGAGGTCGATCAGTGTCACGGTATGGCGCCCCTCCCGCAGGGCGGCCAGAGCACGCTCCCGCGCTGCCGCGGTGAGGCTGTCGGTGCGGGGATGGACCGAGACGACGAGTGCATTCACCATGTCTCGAACTCCCGCCGGACACGATCGAGGAACTGGCGACGGTCCTCATCGGATGCGGTGTCCATACGGTGCAGCCCGAGCCAGGTGGTTCGGGTACGCCAGCCAGCAGAGATGCGCAGCGCCCGGGCAAGGGTACGTCGGCCCCCGTCGGCGCCGAGTGCCGTCACCAGGCGCGACGACCCGTACGTGGTAACACCGGCGATCCGTCGGACGTGACCGAGTCGGGGCACGACGCGGTTCTTGTCGTTGAAGCCGAATGCCACGCCCTGAACGAGCACGCGGTCCATCCAGCCCTTCATCGCAGCGGGAAGGCCGGACCACCACGTGGGGTAGACGAACACCAGCGCGTCCGCCGCCATGACGTTGTCGGCGTAGCGGGCCACGAGCGGGTCCTGGATCGGGTTCGCGCCGAGGTACTCGCGGTGTTCGGCTTCGGTGAGTGCCGGTTGGAACTCGTCTGCGTAGAGGTCACAGACGTTCACGTCGTGCGAACTCAGGGCATTCAGCACGGTGTCAAGCAGCGCTCGACTGAAACTGTTCGCCGAGGGGTGGGCGTGCACAACCGTGATTCTCATACCGGGAGCGCGAACCATACCGGTGAGACTGCAAGGGGGATCAGAAACTGCGTTGCAGCAGTGTGAATTCGATCAGTTGACGGTGAAGCGCCGCGTGTGGAGGCCAGTGGCCCCGTCGGGGTCTGGGGGACGAACGACATCGGTCTGTACCTCGCCGGTACTGTCCGTCGTGCGCACCCTGACCCGATATTTCCCGGGCGTTGCATCCCAGGCGTAGCGCCACTGGCGCCACGTATCGAGCGCCCCGCGATCGTCGAGGACGGCTTCGGACCAGGGTCCGTCGTCGACCTGCACCTCCACCCGCGCTACACCGCGGCGGTGGGCCCACGCGACGCCCCCGAGGTTGACCGTTCCCGCGCTGACGGCGGAGCCGCGCCGGGGCACGTCGATCCGGCTCTGGGCCTTGACGGGGCCGAGGGCCGACCAGCCACGCGGAACCCAGTACCCGCTGTCCTCGGCCCAGGTGGTCAGCTTGATGTCGGTGACCCACTTGGTGGCCGAGACGTAGCCGTACAGTCCGGGCACAACGAGTCGGGCCGGGAACCCGTGTGCGACCGGGAGCGGCTTGCCGTTCATCCCGATAGCGAGCATGGGTTCACGCCCGTCGAGGGCGGCCTCGACGGGGAAGCCACTGGTCCATCCATCGGCGCTCGTGGAATAGACCTGTTCGGCACCCTTGCCCACGCCCACCTCGGCGAGCAGGTCTGCAAGGAGCACGCCCTGCCAGGTTGCTGTTCCGACAAGGTCGCCACCGACTTCGTTGGAGACGCACGCGAGCGTGACGGTCCGCTCGACCTGCGGACGTGAGAGCACGTCCTGATAGCGAAGGACCAACTCGCGATCGACCATCCCGTGGATGCGTAGTTGCCAGTTCTCGGTGGTGACATTCGGGAACGAGATCGCAGTATCGATGCGGTAGAAGTCATCGCTCGGCGTGATGAACGGGGTCTCGCTCTCGAGGTTATCCACGCTGGCGTCGGGTGCACCGGTGGCCCCCACCGTCGAGGGCTGCGAGGCGACAGTGGTCGAGGCGATTGGGGGGAGCGAGGCGGGGGCACCCTTGGTGAGGCGACGGACCCGGCGTCCCTCGAGGGCGACGCCGGACGCGGCCGTGACTGCCGCCGCTGCGGCGACCGAGCCACCGGCCACGAGGAAACCGCGCCGGTCGAGTCCGAGGGGAACCCGTGACCGGTGCGGCGTGTGGCTCAACCTCCAGCGTCCCTCGAGGACATCAATGAGCACCAGGAGCGCGGCCGCCCCGATGACGGCAGCGAGCACAGTGGGCATGACTTTGGATAACGAGGGCTGCGGCCGGTCGAGCACACAGAGCACCCCGAGGGCCCCCAACAACACGAATCCGACCGCTCCGGACCATCGGATGCGCAGGGCTCGCAACCCGATCACGAGCGCCAACATTCCCATCACGGTGTAGATGCCGATGCGGAGCGCGCGCTTGTCGTTCGTGCCGAACCAATCGATCGCTAGGCGTTTCAACCATCCCGGCACACGGTCGATGAAGGCACTGCCGACGGAGTCCATCGGTGTGCTCGTGGAGAACCACTGAGCCGTCAGCAGGCCGACCCCCACGGCGAGCGCTCCGGCCAGCACACCGCACAGCGCACCGAGGTACCACGGTGCGCGAAGGCGGCCGACACGGCTCTGTGGTGCCTGCGGGTCGGTCTCTGCGGTCATCGCGTCGTCGATCATGTGCCTACCGTCTGCGAGGGACGCCGTGCATTGCGCGCCTGCGCAGGATTCAAGCAGGAAGCAGCGGCACTGCCACCGCCTCGACGAACGGCGCAAAGTATTTGGACGCAGTGGCTCCGATGTGGTTGTCGTCGCGGTACATCTGGATGTTGCCGAGCATCACAGCGCACTGCTGCAGGTTGCACATCCAGTCGCTGACTTTCATGTAGGTGGCGTCAGCCGCCTTCGCTGCCCCCACCTCGGCATCGACGACCGGTTTGCGCTCTGCTTTGGAGCGGTCGACGAGGCAGTCCCGGGCCGTGGAGAGGTTGTTGGCCAGGCACTTGGCCGGCCAGGACTCCGGATGGGGGATATCGCCGATCACGATGAGTTTGTCCGTGAGCCCGCGCAGCGACGTGAGCGTGGGGGTCAGCGCAGCGAGCCACTGACTACGAGCGTTGGACTTCGCGGGTCGGTTGGTGAGCCGGTAGCGGTATGAGCCGACGAGGATGAGGTTCGGCTCCTCGGACTTCAGACGGTTCATGACGGCCTCGCGCCAGGGCCCGCACTCGGTTCGCTTGCGGTTTGACTCATCGAACGTGACGAACTCTGCCATCGCGCAGCCCTTCTTCACGAGCACGAGTAGCCGCCAGCCGCGTTTGGTGGCGATCGAGTCGAGGGCCGGGAACCACTGGGCGGCATGGGAGTCGCCGACGAGCGCAACCTTGATGGGGCTGGTCGGGTCCCCGTACGTGCAGGTGCCTGATTCGATCGTTCCTGGGTCGAGGAGGCAGCCGTCTGAGTAGAGGGCGGGAAGATCTTTGCTGATGGTGTTGAATCCCGGCGTCAGGTTTGACGGCACGTCGGACGCCAGCAGTGAAGCGTCGAGCACCTTGGCGTTGCGTTCGATGAGATCGTTCAGGCTGTACACCGTGCCGGGATCAAGTGTGTTGGTCGGGCCGGTCGGGGTCGTTTCGGGAGCCGTGAGGTCGGTCGGGTTGGTCGTGTCCGTGGTACCGCCGTCGGTTCCGTCGATGCCGAGGTCCGGTGCCGCAACATCGCCTCCGCCGCTGGTCCGTACTTCCGAACGCACCGTCAGCACACCCGCGAAGGTGCTGACAGCGACCAGACAGGCTCCGATGACAAGTCCACGGCGAGCCTGCGTCGAGAACCACGGTGAACGACGGGCGGGGTCCTCCACGAGGATGAACGAGATTGTTGCGAGCGATCCTGCGATGGCAACGGCACCGATCCGCTGGGGGACGTTGAGCGGCCCCCACTGCGCGTCGGCGAGGATGAACACGGGCCAGTGCCAGAGGTAGATGGCGTACGAGCGCTTGCCGACCCACTGGAGCGGACCGGCACGCAGGAACGTGAGCGGACCGTTGCGGGTGACAGCCCCGCCGGCGGTGATCACGGCAACGGTGCACAGCACCGGCAGCAGCGCGGCGAAACCGGGAAACGCAGTGCCATCACTGATGACAAGCGATGCCACAACGATTCCGAGCAGACCTACCCAGCCCAGCACCGCTCGAGCCTGCTCGGGAATGCGCACCACCCTCGTGCCGATCACTGCGAGGGCGGCGCCGGCGAGGAGCTCCCATGCGCGCGTCGGCAACAGGTAGAAAGCCCAGACGGGGGAGTACTTGGTGTACCAGAGGCAGGCGAGGAGCGAGACGGATCCGAGACCGACGATGAGGCCGGTGATTGCTCGCATCCGGTCACGTGCCCTTCCGGCGAACATCACGAGTACAGGCCAGACGACGTAGAACTGCTCCTCGAGCGCGAGTGACCAGAAGTGCAGGAGCGGCGACGGTGACGTGGCCGCGGCCTGAGCGCCGAGGTAGTCGCTGTTGCGTCTGGCGAACACGATGTTGACGACGAAGAGGGCAGCGGCGACGGCGTCTCGACCGACGTCTTTGAGCAGTACCGGCGAGAACATCCAGCGAGCTGCGATCACGGTGACGACGATGACGAGGCACGATGCGGGCAGGAGGCGGCGGACGCGCCTCGCCCAGAAGTCCGGCAATGACACGGTTCCGGTGCTCTGCAGTTCCCGGATCAGCAACGAGGTGATCAGGAACCCGGACAGCACGAAGAAGACGTCGACACCGACGAGGCCACCGTGGAACGGGCCCAATTTGAAGTGGTACGCAACGACGAGCAGCACGGCGATGGCACGGAGTCCCTCGATGTCCGCGCGGAACGCGTTGCCGATGGGCTGCTGCCCTGGGTGCTCTGTGCGTGCACGACGTGTCGTAGTGCCTCCCTGGGGACGCTCGCTCCGCCAGTCCATCGACGCCGGCCTCGGGGTGGGTACGCGCCCGCTCGGCGCGGGGATTGGGTCCTCCCGCTGCTCGGGACGACGCGCCGCGCCCCGAGTGTCACGCGGTTCGGGGGCCGGAGGGCGAGCGGGGGGTTGCCCCGCCCGGCCGCGCCCGCGCCCGGGGGTAAGCGGCGGAGGACGGTCGGCACGGGGCTCGGGACGATATGGCGCGCGCGGCGACCCACCGTTGCCACCGTTGCCACCGGTTTGCGCCGGGTCGAGGAATGGATCGCCCACGACCATGCTCCCATGTTCGCACGCGGTCCGCCTGCGCCCGGGGCACCTCGCGGGTCTGGTCGCGATCGGCCGGCGGGCCTAAGGTCGCCTCATGGAATATCAGCAGATCACCGTGGGCATCGACGCAGGGGTGATGGTGGTCACGCTCAATCGCCCCGAGCAACTGAACTCATGGACAGCCCGGATGGGTCGAGAACTCTCTGCCGCACTGATGGCGGCCCACGACGATGACGACGTCCGTGTTGTCGTTCTCACGGGTGCCGGTCGAGCGTTCTGTGCAGGAGCAGACCTCAGTTCCGGCGGAAACACATTCGACAGTGACGAACGCGACCGCGACGAGGCGGTGGGCACCGAATTCGTGTTGCCGTGGCAGATCCGCAAACCCGTGATCGCAGCGATCAACGGGCACGCGGTCGGCGTGGGGATCACCTACCCGCTCTGCGCCGATGTTCGCTTTGTTGCCGAGGATGCCAAGTGCCAGTTCGCGTTCGTGCGCCGTGGGATGATGCCCGAACTGGCTGCCCACGTGCTGCTCGCACGGGTTGCGGGCATTGAACGGGCGGCCGATCTGTTGCTGTCCGGAAGGATGGTGAGCGGCAGGGAACTCAGCGATCTCGGGGTGGCATCTCGGTCGATGCCCGCCGACGAGGTGCTTCCCGCCGCGATGGCCTGGGCCCGGGACGTAGCGACGAATGCGGCGCCCGCGTCGGTGGTGCTCACCAAGCAGTTGCTGTGGGCCGATGTTGCCCCTGCCCTTCGGTCGATGCTGCGAACGGAATCGGCACCGTTCGAGTGGCTCGGTCGTCAGGTCGACGCCCGGGAGGGGGTTACGGCCTTCCTCGAGAAGCGCCCGCCGAACTGGTCATTGCGCGTCACCGCCGACGTACCCGACTTCCCCGGGATGGGCGGCTGAGTATTCGGGCCGAAAACGGGACTGACCAGCGCACAGGCGCTGGTCAGTGTGGTGCCTCCCCTGGGTCTCGAACCCAGAACCTGCGGATTAAGAGTCCGTTGCTCTACCGTTGAGCTAGAGAGGCAGGAGCAGCGAGTCTAACGACTCACTGCTTTGATTGGGGTGACCGACGGGAATCGAACCCGCGACCTACAGGACCACAACCTGTTGCTCTACCAATTGAGCTACGGCCACCAAGGAGTAACCATTGTGGCATCTGGAGTGCCCAACTCCACTACCGGACTACCACTCCGTGTCAGTCCTGCTGCGACCGCGTGCGGCGCCGGGTAGACAGGAGCCGATGAGCACCCTCTCGAGACTGACCCTCCCGCGCCTGGTGGCGCGAGCCCTGCTGCGGCGATGCCCGTGGTGTGCCGGCAAGAAGGCATGGTTCCGCTCGTGGTTCCGCCGGTACGACCGATGCCGAACTTGCGGCCTGCGCTGGAACCGGGGCCAGGACGGGTTCGAGTTGGGGGCGATGACGGTCGCCGTCGTCATCACCGGGGGAAGCGTGATGCTGTTTCTCTCCATCTCTATTGCGGTGTCGTACCCCGATTTCCAGGTCGTTCCCATGGCACTGATCGGCGCGGTGATTGCGTTGGTCATGCCCGTGCTCACGTACCCATTCACCCAGACGCTCTGGTCAGCGTTCGACCTCCGGGTGCACCCGCCCACCCAGGAGGAGTTCCTTCCCGACACGCCCGTTGAGCTGCTTCCCGTCGCCCTCACCAAGGCCGAGGAGGCCCGGGCCGTCAAGGCGACGGACATGTGGGCAAGCCCGTCTGGGCAAGGGGAAAAGCCCTCTTAATCGAACATATGCTTGCACGAACAGCCGTTCGCAGTTACACTGCTGTCGTTCGTGAGCGGAACCCTGTAACACCCCTTCCGTAGGGTCCCACTCACCGAATCGAGGCCGGCGGATCCGGCCTCCACGAAGCAGCGGCGACACCCCGGAGACCCTCCGGGAACGAAAGGAACGGCAATGAGCACGGATCGTGAGAAGGCGTTGGAAATGGCGCTCGCCCAGATCGACAAGCAGTACGGCAAAGGTTCCATCATGCGGATGGGCGAAAAGACAACCATGGCGATCGAGGCCGTGCCGACCGGCGCCCTCGCCCTCGACATCGCCCTCGGCATTGGCGGCATTCCCCGCGGCCGCATTGTGGAAATCTTCGGTCCGGAATCCTCCGGCAAGTCCACGCTGGCCATGCACCTCGTCGCTGAGGCCCAGCGCAACGGCGGTATCTGCGCCTACATCGATGCCGAACACGCCATGGACCCGATCTATGCCAAGGCCATCGGCGTAGACATTGACCAGTTGCTGATCTCCCAGCCCGATACCGGTGAGCAGGCCCTGGAGATTGCCGACATGCTGGTCCGGTCCGGGGCGATCGACGTGATCGTCATCGACTCGGTGGCGGCCCTCACGCCCAAGGCCGAGATCGAGGGCGAGATGGGAGACACCCACGTCGGCCTGCAGGCCCGCTTGATGTCCCAGGCGTTGCGTAAGCTCACGGCCAACCTCAACAAGACGAAGACCATCATGGTGTTCATCAACCAGTTGCGCGAGAAGATCGGCGTGATGTTCGGTTCGCCGGAAACCACTCCGGGTGGCCGAGCGCTGAAGTTCTACTCGTCGGTCCGGCTCGACATCCGTCGAATCGAGGCGATCAAGGACGGTGCCGAGGTCGTTGGTTCCCGCACGCGGGTCAAGGTCGTCAAGAACAAGGTGGCCCCGCCCTTCAAGCAGGCAGAGTTCGACATCATGTACGGCAAGGGGATCAGCCGGGAGGGTTCGGTGCTTGACCTGGGCGTCGAGCTGGGCATTATCAAGAAGTCCGGTGCCTGGTTCACCTATGAGGGTGAACAACTCGGGCAGGGCCGAGAGAACGCCAAGAACTTCCTGAACGCCAATCCCGAGATCATGGTGGAGGTCTCCGAGAAAGTGAAGATCGCCGCCGGGCTTGGGGACAACCTCGAGGACTTCGTCGCCGAGGAAGAAGAGGACGAGTCCGTCGAGGTCGATTGACCACGATGCCCGCTGAAGGGCCTAGCCGAACGCACCCCGGTGCGCTCGGCTAGGCCCTAGGCTTTTTTGATGGCCAAGAGTTACGTCGTTCGCACCTTCGGGTGCCAGATGAACGAGCACGACTCCGAACGCATCGCTGGACTGCTGGAGGAAGACGGCCTCGTGCAGGCCGAATCCGAAGAAGACGCCGATGTGGTGGTGCTGAACACGTGTTGCATCCGGGAGAACGCCGACAACAAGCTGTACGGCACCCTCGGTCACCTGAAGACCTGGAAAGGTGAGAAGGACGGTCGTCAGATTGTGGTCGCTGGCTGTCTTGCCCAGAAGGACAAGGACCTCGTGCGGGACAAGGCACCGTACGTCGACGTAGTGCTCGGCACCCACAACGTGCACCGAGCGGCGATCCTCATGGGTGAGGCCCGAACGAGTGGCCCGATCACCGAGATCCTCGACGAGGCGGTCATCGACGACCACGCCATGTTCCCGTCGGCCCTCCCGGCACAGCGTGAGACGTCTTACAACGCCTGGGTCACCATCCAGATCGGCTGCGACAACAAGTGCGCCTTCTGCATCGTTCCTGCAGTGCGCGGTGTAGAGATCAGCAGACCGTTCGAGGACATCGTCACCGAGGTGCGGGCGCTCGCTGCTGCGGGCGTATCCGAGGTGACCCTGCTCGGGCAGAACGTGAACAGCTACGGCCGCGACCTGCAGCTTGCCGCAAGGCAGGGGGGCGATACCGACGCCCGGGTGCGTCCGTTGTTCGCGGACCTGTTGGGCGCCGTCGGTTCGGTTGCTGGCATCCGCCGTGTCCGCTTCACGAGCCCGCACCCCAAGGACATGCGCCCGGAGACCTTCGCCGCAATGGCATCGGTGCCCAGTGTGTGCGAGCACCTGCACTACCCGCTGCAGTCCGGCAGCGACGCAGTTCTTGCCGCCATGCATCGGGGGTACACCGCCGACCGCTACCTCGAGCGGCTTGCGCAGGCCCGGACGCTGATGCCGGATCTCGCGGTGTCCACCGACATCATCGTGGGGTTCCCCGGTGAGACCGAGGAGGACTTCGTCCGCACACTCGAGGTGGCCAGCGCCGCCCAGTTCGATTACGCGTACACCTTCCTCTTCTCGCCCCGGCCGGGCACCGAGGCTGCCGAGATGCAGGACCGCTTCGTGGACGCCGCCGTCGCCTCCGAGCGCTTCGCCCGGTTGCGTGTGGTGATCGAGCGGTCCGCGCTCGCCAAGCAC
>CAEZXX010000007.1_pt1 | contig 22267 bp, 21 predicted proteins | sample 7265361 | NCBI WGS metagenome assembly CAEZXX01 (sample SAMEA6813919, study PRJEB35770) | freshwater metagenome | biome: Freshwater; feature: Freshwater reservoir; material: water | place: Czech Republic | collected 2017-04-14 | depth 30m m
GACCGTCCTGCACGTCAGTGGGAAGACCGTGGCCCGAGGCCCGGTGGCCCGCGTACTGGTGGCGCCGACCGCGGCGACCGTCCGGCACGTCAGTGGGAAGACCGTGGCCCGAGGCCCGGTGGCCCGCGTACTGGTGGCGCCGACCGCGGCGACCGTCCGGCACGTCAGTGGGAAGACCGTGGCCCGAGGCCCGGTGGCCCTGGCCGCCCTCGACGTGAGGAACCGCCGACTCGTCCCGTTCCTCGTCGAGAGGATGGTTCTGTCGGGCGTCCAATCGGCAAGCCGCAGCGCCGACCGGTCGGACGTCGGGAGAGAACTGGTGAAGACGGCACAATTGAGCGCACCGAGTTCAATCCTCAGGCCGACCGTGAGGCACTCGACGCCAATCGAGAGGTCTGGATCGACGAGGGCTCTGTCCGTGATGCTGCTCAAGGCGCAACCTATCGGGGTCGCTCCGAACCTACGGATCGTGACGGTCGAACTCAGCGGAGCCCGCGCGCGTTCGTCGCCGATGACAGCGAACAGACGGATCGACCCACGCCGAAGCCGTCCGCTGGTGTCACACCGCTACGGGCGCGCACGCTGAACGAGCGCGTAGAGGCTGCTCAGGGCGCATTGGATCGCGAGCGCTTCGGAGACGCGAGGCGCATGGTCACCCCGGTGATCCGTGAGGCCCCGGACATGACGAGCGCCCAAGAGATCCTCGGCTTGGCGCAGTACCGGCTCGGCAACTGGCGGCAGGCAGCCGTAGCGCTCGAGGCATACCGCACCTATGGCGGCGGGGTGGAGAATCATCCGGTGCTTGCCGATTGTTACCGGGCGATGCGCAAGTACGGCCCAATCGATGCCCTTTGGGAAGAGCTCAAGACAGCGTCACCCTCAGCGGGGCTGGTGGCGGAGGGTCGGATCGTCGTCGCGGGTGCGAAGGCGGATCAGGGAGATATCGAGGGTGCCATCGACTTGCTGCGTTCCAGCGAACGCGCCCCCGCCAAGGTACGGGATCACCACCTGCGGTTGTGGTACGTGCTCGCCGATCTGTACGACCGGAGTGGTGACGTCACCAAGGCACGATCGTTGTTCGCTCGCATCCTTGCCAACGACCCCGAGTTCGCGGACGTTGCCGAACGGATGCGCCAACTGGGTCGATAACCCTGCGGCACCCCCTGCGTAGCATTGGGACTACCGGCTTCCCCGCCGCCCTCCAGCGAACATTTGAGGGAATCATGAACATCGTTGTTCTGCAAGGGGTGCTGTCGCGCACCCCCGACCGCCGGGAACTTGCCTCAGGATCTGTGCTGTTGCAGTTCGATCTCACCACCCCAACGTCCACGGGCGCTGCCTCGGTCCCCGTCGCCTGGTTCGACCCGCCGCCGTCGGCCCAGTTCGACGTCGGAGATGAGGTAGTGGTCACGGGTGAGGTGCGTCGACGGTTCTTTCGTTCCGGCGGGGCCACCCAGACGCGGACGGAAGTTGTTGCCGGGCTTGTACAACGAGCCAGTAACCGAAAGGGAGTGGCCCGCACGTTGGGACGGCTCCGGGAGTCGCTAGCGGGGCCCTGAGCCTCGCCGAACCGCCCTGCACAGGGCCCAGCCCACTACGATCAAATGTCGTCAGTGGGCGTTGGCCGGGCGGAGGTTCGACGGCGCCGCAAGTCACAGGAGATGTGTTGCGTGGACGTCAAGTCGTTGCTCGGTGCTGAAGCCGAATCCCTACTCGGACACTCCTGTGTGGGGGTCGATCGGACCACGCTGACCCTTCCGGGTCCGGACTTCCTCGATCGAACCTTCGTTCACAGCGATCGCAGTTCGGCGGTGCTCCGCTCGCTTGGATCGCTGTATGGCTCTGGCCGACTCGCGAACTCGGGATACATCTCGATCCTTCCTGTTGATCAGGGCATCGAGCACTCTGGAGCTGCCTCGTTTGCTCCGAACCCGATCTATTTCGATCCGGCAAACATCGTCAAGTTGGCGATCGAGGGCGGCTGCAACGCTGTTGCGACCACCTACGGCGTGCTCGGCGCGGTGAGTCGGACGTACGCGCACAAGATCCCCTTCATCGTGAAGATCAACCACAACGAACTGATGACGTATCCCAACAAGTTCGATCAGGTGATGTTTGGCTCGGTGCGTCAGGCCTGGGATCTCGGGGCGGCAGGTGTTGGTGCAACCATCTACTTCGGTTCACCCGAGGCAACGCGCCAGATCCACGAGGTGGCTGCGGCCTTCAAGGAGGCCCACGACCTCGGCATGTTCACCGTGCTCTGGTGCTACCTGCGCAACAACGCGTTCAAGGTGGACGGGGTGGACCACCATGTCTCCGCGGATCTCACGGCCCAGGCAAACCACCTCGGTGTCACGATCGAGGCCGACATCATCAAACAGAAACTGCCCGAGGTGAACGGTGGCTACAACGCGCTGTCCGGCTACGGCAAGACCTCGAAACTCGTCTACGACAAACTCACCACGGATCACCCCGTTGACCTCACGCGTTGGCAGGTGCTGAATTGCTACGCAGGTCGTATCGGCTTGATCAACAGCGGTGGGGAGTCCAAGGGTTCCGGCGACCTCGCAGCGGCGGTGAAGACTGCCGTGATCAACAAGCGCGCTGGCGGCCAGGGGCTCATCGCCGGTCGCAAGGCCTTTCAGCGGCCGATGGGTGAGGGAATCGAACTGCTCAACGCCATCCAGGACGTGTACCTGGACGGGTCCATCACGATCGCCTGATCACGCGACGCTTCGCAGCACCAACCCGGTCTTCAGCTTCGGCGTGAAGAATGTGGACTTCGGGGGCATGAGGAGGTGCTCGGTGGCCGTGCGACGGATCTCGTCGACGGAGACCGGGCGGATGAGGATCGCTGCTTCGGCGGCGCCGGTGCGAACACTGTCGAGCACATGCTCGACACCGTGTTGGTAGTTCACCTGGTGGTCGGTTGACGCGAGAGCATGCTCAAGCCGCGCAGAGTCGAGGTCTCGGACCCCAATGAATACTTCTGGCCTCGGGATCAGGAATGTGCCGTCGCCGGTGCGGTCCACGAGGCACAGCGCACCGCGTTCGAGCATCTGAAGCGTGGTGGTTGCTGTCACCTTGCCTGCTGATGCGAGGTCGAAGGAGTGCCCGAGCGCGTCGCGAAGGTTGCCGTACGGGATACCGGTGTAGAGACGGTGAATGGCGGAGACCGACAGCTGTTCGGCAACCAGTTCGTTGACGTAGGTCAACGTGAGGTCCCACGGTCCGCCGATGCCGGGAGCCTGCAGGCGACGCTCGTCGCGGTACGACCGGCTGATTGCGTAGCGGTGGTGGCCATCGGCGATCACGACGTCCTTGCTGCCCACGAGCGCGCCGATTGTGGCGACCCGCGAGGGTTCGTCCACGCGCTCTACGCTGTGCGTCACCCCGTCGGTGTCGGTGAAGGAACCCATGCGCTCGCCCGGATCGGCGAGGAGTTCCGTGAGGCCGATCGCGAGTGACAGGCCCCACACAGGTGACAGGTTGGTACCGGTTGCCCGTGTGAGGTCGAGACGATCGGTCTTTGCCTTCGGCGTCGTGCGTTCGTGGGGGAGCACTCCGCCAGCGCCCTCATTGACCACCTCGAGCCCACCAAGGACACCCGAGATGACGCGATGGCGACCTGCCTCGTCGGTGAACTCCATGCGGTAGATCGTGTAACTCGGCCTCGGGTCCGTCACCATCGTGCCCTCGGCGATCCAAGTGTGGAGGCGCTCCGCCGCGGCCTCGTACCGGCCTACGCCATCGCGCTCGCGGGGCACATCGACGTACACGATGTTGCGGGCGTGTTGGGCCTCGAGCGCATCGAGGTCCGCTTCCGAGAGCACGTCGTACGGCGGGGCGGTCACCTCGGCAAGTGAGAGTGAAGGTGAGTAGCGGATGGCGGGAAAGGGCTCAAATCTCGGCACCTCTCCAGTGTGGCGCACCGTGTGGCAGGATCGAAACAACATGCGGTATCCGGTGCTCTGCGACCTTGATGGCGTGATCTGGCTGGGAGACGAACCCATCGAGGGTTCGGCCGCAGCAGTGGCGGCACTACGGCGGGCAGGGCACCGAGTGCTCTTCGTCACCAATTACAGCTTTGCCCCCGTGTGGGAGACCGAAGACAAACTTGCCCGTCACGGCATTCTAGCCCGAGGGGATGTGGTGACTTCCGCACAGGCTGCTGCCCACCTCGTGTCCCCGGGGGAGCGTGTCATGGTGTTCGGGGGCCCCGGCATCAACGAGGCGGTGGCCGAACGTGGGGCCGAGTCAGTGACCGAAGGCCCGGCCGACGCAGTGATTGTGGGGTTCCACCGGACGTTCGACTTTGCGGCGATGACGAAGGCAGCAGCTGCGGTGCGGGCGGGTGCCAGGCTGGTTGGGACCAACGACGATGCCACCTACCCGACGCCCGACGGCCCGATACCCGGTGGTGGGGCGATCCTTGCGTCGGTGGCTGTTGCGAGTGGCGTCTCCCCGCTGGTGGCGGGCAAACCCCATCACGCTATGGCGGATCTCGTTCGGGGCGTGCTCGGCGGCGACATGGACCAAGCGGTGATGGTGGGCGACCGGGCCGATACCGACGGCTTGTTCGCCCAGCGCCTCGGTTGCAGGTACGCACAGGTGTGGTCCGGGGTCACTCCGGAGGGATCGATGCCGAACCCGATGCCCGAGCTGACCGGAACGAACCTCGCCGACATCGCTCGCCAATTGCTGGACGCCTTCTGACCCGACTGCCTTGCGACCCGGCTGCCCCGGCCGTACCGTGGGATTTATGGGATCCGACTTGACGAAGCGCTTGAAGCCTCTGCTCGACGCCGGGATCGAACTGGCCCAGTTGTCGCCAGTTCGGGTCGAAGCCATCGTTCGGGAACTCGTGAAACAGGGAGAGGTGCGCCGCCATGAGGCTTCTGGCCTCGTTCAATTGCTCGTCGAGAGGGGCCGGGACGCCGGGGAGAAGGCGGCAGAGACAGTTCGTCTCGAAGTGGCTCGCCAGCTGGACCGTTTAGTCCACCAGGTTGCGCTGGTCGAGGCCCAGGTGAGCGAGATCTCCAAGCGTTTGCGGGTCCCCGACGAACCGCACTCCGCTGCGGCGACGACAGTTGCGAGAACACCGGTGGCCGGTGGAGTATCCCGAGACCCAGAAGCACCGGTTGCCCCGGCGAAGAAGGCTCCGGCGAAGAAGGCTCCGGCGAAGAAGGCTCCGGCGAAGAAGGCTCCGGCGAAGAAGGCTCCGGCGAAGAAGGCTCCGGCGAAGAAGGTCGCGTCGTCGAAACAACGTGCTACCAAGAAGGCCCCGGTCAACAAGACCGGAGCCTGAGCTGGCCGCAGGAACCGCAGAAGCAGCATTATGGGCGCGCGCCGGCGACTGGACGCAGAATTGTTGAGACGGGCGCTCGTGTCGAGCAGGCGCGAGGGTGGCGACCTGATCGTGGCACACCGAGTTCTCGTGAACGGCTCGGTGGCCGAGAAGGCCGCTCGCATGGTGGACCCGGGTGACGCAATCGTCGTTCAGGGGAGCCCTGCCCGGTTCGTCAGCCGTGGCGGTGAGAAACTCGACCACGCGCTCGAGCACTTCGGAGTGGACGTCAGCGGCCTCCGGGTTCTCGATGCGGGGGCGTCGACGGGCGGTTTCTCGGATTGTCTGCTCCAACGCGGTGCGCTCCACGTCGTGGCCCTCGACGTCGGGCACGGACAGCTTCATCCAAAGGTGCGCGATGACGGTCGGGTCTCGGTCATGGAACGCTGCAACGTGCGGACGGTGGGGCCCGATGACATCGGAGGGGCTGTTGACCTCGTGGTGGCAGATCTTTCGTTTATCTCCCTCGGCAAGGTGCTCCCAGCGCTCGTCGGCGCGGCACGGCCGGGTGCGGCCCTCATCCTGCTCGTGAAGCCCCAGTTTGAGGCCGGGCGCGTGGAGGTAGCCAGAGGGCGGGGGGTGATTACCGATCCCGCCATCCACGAACGGGTGAGGGACGACGTGCACAATGGTCTCGTGGCTGCCGGTACCGACGTGCGAGGCTGGACGGACTCGCCGCTCACGGGCGCCGACGGGAACCGGGAGTTCCTCGTGTACGCAGTCCGAAAGGCGCAACCATGACCGATGTGGTGATCGTTGCGCATCAGGAGCGCAGGGAGGCAACGGCGCTGGCGAGGGCCGCGGTGGCGTGGCTCGAGGAGCACGGTCACACGGCGTTCATGCCACGTGTCGATGCGGACGCCCTGGGGCTCGGTGAGTTGGCCTCCGACCGTCCCGCGTCCTCGGCCGGCCTGGCGCTGTGTATCGGCGGGGACGGCACCGTGCTGCGTATCGTCGAGCTCCTCGATGGCGCAGAGGTTCCCGTGATCGCTGTCAACCTCGGCCTGCTTGCCTACCTGACCGAGGTGGAACCGCCTGCGATGACGGCGGCCCTCAGGCGGTACTTCGACGGCGACTGCAGCGTGGAGAACCGGATGCTGCTACACGTGGAGGTTCTCCGTGCGGGATCCACCGAGCCGTCGGGAACGTGGAGGGCCTTGAACGAGGCGGTTCTCGAGAAAGAAGAGAGCGGCCACACAGTTCGTCTGCTCGTCAACATTGATGACGCACCCTTCATGTCGTACGCCGCAGACGGGATGATCATCGCAACACCCACTGGCTCCACGGCGTATTCGCTGTCGGCCCGTGGTCCGGTGATCTCGCCACAGCACCGGGCAATGCTGCTCACCCCGGTCTCGCCACACCAGCTCTTCGACCGCTCGCTCGTACTCTCTCCGGACGAGACCGTGTCGATCGAGGTTGCAGGACACCGCGGGGTCGTGTTGACCGTGGACGGCACGAGTGTCGCGTCCCTCGGTGCAGGCGACACGGTTCGCTGTCATCCGGCAATTGAGTGCGCGTCGTTCGTGTGTTTCGGCCGCCGACGCTTCCATCAGGTGCTCCGCGCGAAATTTGGACTGGCAGACCGCTGAACCGGCGATTCCCATGAGGCGTACAGGACCATGCTGACCGAGTTGCATATCGAGAACCTCGGTGTGATCGAACGACTGGACCTCGTGCTCGGTACTGGTTTCACCGTGCTCACGGGTGAGACCGGGGCGGGCAAGACGATGCTCGTCGGTGCCATCGAACTCCTGCTGGGTGGGCGTGCCGACAGCGCCTTCGTCCGGCCGGGCGCTGATGAGGCGCGGGTCGAGGGCCGCTTCGTGATCGGCGACGACGAGGTCGTCCTGGCCCGAACGATCCCGCACGATGGGCGCAGTCGCGCCTACGTCGACGGTCGGCTCGCCACGGTCAGCGTCTTGCAGGAACACGGTCAGAGGCTCGTTGACCTCTACGGACAGCATGCGCACCAGAGCCTGCTCTCGGTTGCCGCTCAGCGGGCGGCGCTGGACCGTTTTGCCGGTACGGATCTCGTAACCCTGCGCAAGACAAGGGCGCGACTGACCGAGATCGATGCATCGCTCGCTGCGCTGGGCGGTGACGCCCGGGCGAGAGCACGCGAGGTGGACCTTCTCCGCTTCCAGCGTGACGAAATCGATGCAGCGTCGGTTTCCGATCAGGACGAGGAGCACCAGCTCGAACAGCTGGAGGATCTCCTGTCGAGCGCGCAGTCGCATCGTGAGGCGGCCTATCGGGCACTCGTGGCCCTCGACGACGACAGCGGGGCGCTCGACTCCCTCGGCGCGGCCGTGTCCGCGCTCGGGACGCGGTCACCCTTCGCCCCCTCAGTGGAGCGCCTGCGCAACGCCATCGCAGATCTGCGCGATGTCACGGCGGACCTGCGCTCGCAGGCAGAGAACATCGACGACGATCCCGAGCGGCTCAGCCAGGTCAGGGAGCGTCGGCAGTTGCTCCGTGAACTGCGGCGCAAGTACGGCGAGTCACTTGCCGATGTCGTTGCCTACCGCGACGAGGTGGCTTCGCGCCTCGAGGAACTGGAAGGTTTCGAGGCGATGGCCGCACGCCTCGAGTCGGAGCGCGGAAGGGCTGCTTTGGCCGAGCGCGACGCCGCTGCAGCGGTAGCGAAGACGAGGCGCGACGGGGCACACCCGCTTGGCGAGGCGATCGCTGCTCGGGTCCAGGCGCTCGCCATGCCGCGGGCGAGGGTCGAGATCGTGGTCGGCGCCCAGGATCCCGGTGATGACGTGATGTTCATGCTCGGGGCGAATCCCGGCGAGCCTGCGCTTCCGTTGTCCAAGGTGGCCTCCGGAGGGGAGTTGGCGCGAACCATGCTTGCGCTCCGGCTAGTGCTTACTGAAGCGCCGGACACCCTCGTGTTCGACGAGGTCGATGCGGGTATCGGCGGGTCGGCGGCTAGCGCGGTGGGTGAGGCCCTGGCGGATCTCGGCAGACGTCATCAGGTCCTCGCTGTGACGCATCTCGCGCAGGTGGCTGCGCTGGCGGATCGTCAGGTGGTGGTCTCGAAGTGCGTGCTCGGCGGTCGCACAGTCGCCTCGGCTGTTGTGGTGGACGGTGCTGCTCGCGTGGAGGAGATTGCCCGAATGCTCTCGGGCGGAGCGGGTTCGACAGCGGCCAAGCGGCACGCGAGCGAACTGCTGCAGTCCCGCCGGGTCGAGCATTGAGCCCAGGCACGGCGAGCCGCGACGCGCGGCTGATCGCAGCAGGAACCCTCGGCTCGCGGCTTACGGGTCTCGCCCGCGTGGTGGTTGCCTCCGCCGTCATGGGCACGGGCGCGCTCGGCGGCCTGTACGAGACCACCAACCGGATTCCGAACTTCATCTTCGACCTGTTCGCCGGTGGTGCGCTTCAGGCTGTGTTGATACCTGCGTTCGTGCGCGCTCGCGAGGCCGACGGTGAGGCGGGGTTGCGGAGGCTTGCCGATGCGGTCTCGGGAGCGATCACGATGTTCCTCGGGGTTGTGGTTGCCACCGGAATGGCGGCGAGTCCACTCATCATCCGGGCGCTGACGGCAGCGGAGCCTGTCGGCGACGTGCGAAACGACAAGAACAACCTCGGTGCCCTGTTCATGGTGGTGTTCATCCCGCAGGTCCTCTGCTACGGACTGGCAGTGGTTTCGTCGGCCGTGCTGGCCGCACGTCACCGATTCGTCGCCGCGGCAACTGCGCCGGCGGTCAACAACGTGGTGGCGATCGTTGCGTACGTCGTGTTCTGGCAGATGCGAGGCGGCAAGCCGCCTAGTCTGGACCTCTCGGCCGCCGAGTTCGGAGTCCTCGCCGGAGGCACGACACTCGCCGTTTTCGCGTTCGCATCAATCCCGGTCTGGATCGCGGCGCGCTCCGGTGGTCTGGGACGGCCGAGACTCGACCGGTCCGTTGCTGGCGCCTCCGGTCTGCACCGCGCCGGCACCTGGGCGATCGTGCAGGTGGCGGGGACTCTGGTGGTCACCATTGGTGCCGTGATCCTCGGCAACGGCACGGAGAACGGGACAGGGGTGTTCCTGTGGGCACAGAACTTCCTCTGGCTGCCGGTAGGGCTTGTTGCGGCGCCGCTCGCCACTGCGGTGGCCCCGCGGTTGGTGCAGGCACTCAGCGCCGGACCTTCGGGGGCAGAGGCAGGCAGACGTGACGCCGAAGGTTCTCTCACGCTCGCGGCCGTAGCGCTCTGCCTGGCCTCTGCTCTCCTCGTGGGGCTCGGCTGGCCGGCGGCACGCCTCGTAGCATTCGGGGAAGCTGTCAACCAGGGCTACGCGCCCCTTGCGCATGCATTGGTGGCATTCGGCTTCGGACTGCTCGGCACCGGCCTGATGTTCTTCATAGTGCGTCTGATGTTCGCTGTCGACGATGCGCGCGGCGCTGCGGTCACCACCGCGATCCTGGCGGTGATCGGGATCCTTGCGATGACGGTGAGCGCGGACGCTGCGCACTCGAGCGAGCGTGGCGCCGCGCTCGCCGTGGGGTTCGGTATCGCCCATCTCGTTGGCGCAGCAATCATGATCGGCCGTTTCTCCCGACAGTCCGGGTGGATACGACTCTCGCGGTGCGCCAGACCGCTGGTGGCGGCACTGGTCGGTGGGGTCGTGTCCGGGGTGGTTTGTCTCTGGGTTGCGGATCAATTTCCCACCTCGCGCCCCGGCGCCCTACTCGCCATGGTGGTGGCATTGCCGGTCACCGTCTCGGTTTTTGCACTCGTTATGGGCGTCTTCGGTGGCCGGCCGCTGCGCAGTCTCATCCACTGGGACGCCTAGCCAGTGGTTGCGGGCGATCCGCGCCGGTGGCCCCGCGTGGGGGTAGGGTGATTTCCCGTCATGAGCACAGACGGGAGGCCGATCACCGTGCCCAAACACATTTTCGTAACCGGCGGAGTAGCGAGTTCACTGGGTAAGGGTCTCACCGCCTCTTCCCTCGGCCGACTTCTCAAGATGCGTGGCCTTCGGGTCACCATGCAGAAACTCGATCCGTACATCAACGTCGATCCGGGAACGATGAACCCGTACGAGCACGGCGAGGTGTTTGTCACCGATGACGGTGGCGAGACCGACCTTGATCTCGGGCACTACGAACGCTTCATCGACGAGAACCTGAACCGTCTGTCGAACGCTACGACCGGATCTATTTATCAGGCAGTCCTTGCGGCTGAGCGGCGCGGCGACTACCTCGGCAAGACCGTGCAGGTCATCCCGCACATCACCGACGAGATCATCCGGCGGATCAAGCGGATCGCCGAGGAGGACGTTGACGTCGTCATCACCGAGGTCGGCGGCACCGTAGGCGACATCGAGATCCTCCCGTTCCTCGAGGCGATTCGCCAGTTCCGCAAGGTGGCCGGCCGGGACAACATCTGCTACCTACACGTGACGCTCGTACCGTTTATCGGACCGTCCAACGAGCAGAAGACAAAGCCCACGCAACACTCGGTCACCGAGTTGCGCAGCCGTGGCATCCAACCCGACGTGATCGTGTGTCGCTCGAGCGCCCCGATTGACGACGTGGTGAAGCGCAAGATCTCCAACCTCTGTGATGTCGACGAGGAGGCAGTGGTCAACGCTGCCGATGTGCGCAACATCTACGAGTTGCCGCTCGTGCTCCACGACGAGGGTCTGGACAGCGTGGTGTGCAAGGTGTTGAACCTTGACCCGGCGGTCGACCTCGCGCCCTGGCAGCAGTTCGTCGCGAAAGTGGATGCTGCCACCAAGCCGGTTCGGATCGGCCTGATCGGCAAGTACGTCGCGCTGCCCGACGCGTACCTCTCCGTCACGGAGAGCATCAAGCACGCGGGCTTCCATCACGGAGCCAAGGTGGAGCTCGAGTGGATCCAGGCCGAGGAGGTCGAGGGACTGCTCGGTGCCGGTCGACTGGCGGACCTCGACGGCATCGTGATCCCCGGTGGCTACGGCGAGCGAGGTTTCGAGGGCAAGATCGCGGCGGCTGGCTACGCAAGGGAGAACCTCATCCCGTGCCTCGGTCTGTGCCTCGGGCTCCAGGCGATGACCGTGGACTATGCACGCAACGTGATGGGCTTGGCCGGCGCGAACTCGACCGAGATGGACCCCCGCACGCCGTACCCGGTGATCGATCTGATGCACGACCAGCGCGACGTCAGCGACAAGGGGGGTACCCAGCGCCTCGGTGCGTGCTTCGCGATCCTCGAGCCGGGCTCGAAGGTCCACGCTGCGTACGGCGAACCTGCGATCTCCGAGCGTCACCGTCACCGTTACGAGCTCAACGCAAACCTCAAGCCGAAGTTCGAGGCGGCGGGTCTGCGCTGCAGTGGCGTTTCCCCCGACCGCCGGTTGGTCGACTTCATCGAGATGAGCGAGCACCCCTTCTGGATCGGCACGCAGGCGCACCCGGAATTCAAGAGCCGCCCGGACCGTGCGCACCCGCTGTTCCGCGAGCTCATCCGAGCGGCGCTGGAGCTGCGTGCGTCGCGTACTCCCCAGCTGTTCGAGATCGACCCAGCCGTTGATCCGGCGGAGTCCGCCTCACGATGACAGGATTCCGCCGGACCGACGAAACCGTCGTCCACCAGGGCTTCATCTGGAGGCTCGCCACGGCGGAGTTCGAGTCGCCTGACGGTGAACGCTTTCACCGGGACGTGGTGCGATCGCCGGGCGCCGTCGGCGTCGTGCCGATCTGGATGGACTCTGAGGGCGTTCCGGGTGTGATCCTTATCCGCCAGTACCGGCCCGCCTACGAGAGCTTCATCATCGAGATTCCTGCCGGCATGCGGGACGTTCCCGGGGAACCCCCGGAGGACACGGCGCGCCGGGAACTGATCGAGGAAGTGGGGTTCTCCGCGGGGAATCTTGTGCACCTCACCGATCTCTATCCCTCACCGGGCATGACGGATTCGGTGACGACGGTGTTCCTCGCTACCGATCTGTCCCAGACCGAGCGAGACGTGCACGGGCCCGAGGAACGGCACATGGAGGTCCTCAACCTGTCGCTTGCGGACGCGCTCGACTGGGTGGTCTCCGGACAGATCAGGGATGCGAAAACCGTGGTGGGTCTGTTGCTCGCCGAGCGTCTGTTGCGGTGAGTGTGCTGCCGCTCGAGGTCGAGGAGTTCCTCACCTGGATGACGGTTGAGCGTGGACGGAGTCGCAACACCCTGTCGTCATACCGGAGGGACCTTGGCGCGTACTGCGACCATCTGGCGTCGGACAGTGAGGGCGTGCTGACGGTCACGACGGCGCTGATCGAGCAGTACGTCGCTGCGCGGCGTGCTGGCGGTCGGGCACCGTCTTCGAGCGCCCGTGAACTTGCTGCCATCCGGATGCTCCACCGGTTCCTCCTGGAGGAGCGCTACCGACCGAACGATCCCACCGCAGATCTCGAAGGTGTGCGGGTCCCGGCCGGGCTACCCAAGCCGTTGTCGGAGGACGAGGTCGTACGACTGATCGAGAGCGCCGCCGGCGGGGATCCGGTCTCGAGGCGTGATCGCGCGGTGATGGAACTGCTCTATGCAACCGGCATGCGAGTTTCCGAGTTGTGCGGAATCTCCCTCGGGGACCTCGACATCGGCGAACGTGTCGCTCGGGTCCTCGGGAAGGGTTCCAAGGAGCGCGTCGTTCCGTTCGGGGGCGCGTGCGCCGCTGCCATCACCGACTGGCTCGGCCCGCTCGGCAGGCCCCGACTTGAGCCGCACCACTGGGCGCGCCGGGGTGATGCCGAGGCCCTGTTCCTCGGCACACGTGGCGGTCGTCTCGGGCGGCAGCACGTGTGGGCAATTCTGCAGGCATACGGAACGACCGTCGGAATCGCCGACCGTTTGTCCCCGCACGTCCTGCGGCATTCGTGCGCGACCCACCTCCTCGATCACGGCGCAGACCTGCGTATCGTGCAGGAGATGCTGGGCCATGCCTCGATCTCGACGACGCAGGTGTACACCAAGGTGTCTCAGGAACGGCTCCTCGACGTGTATCGGCAAAGCCACCCTCGGGCGCGCCGGACATGACCGATCTGCGGCGCGCTGGCAGCCGTCGACGGGGTTGGGCACGCGCCCGTTTTTTGCCGGCACACCTAGTCCGACGGTTCTGGTGGGCGGTCACGGCCCGTCCGCTCGGCCCGGTCGCCAGTTCGTTCGTGTCATCGAACCTCCTGCCTGCAGAGCGCGAGTTGTTCGAGCGGATGAGCGCTTCCGACCAGCGTCATCACGTTCAGGTGGCTTGCCGGTTCGTCAACGGGTTCTCGGCTGCAGCGCCACGCGAGTGGGTTGCCGGCGCCTTGCTCCATGACATCGGGAAACTGAGCTGTGGGCTCGGCACGTTCCGACGAGTCATCGCAACGCTCACTCCGGTCGTCGGGCGGGGTGACGGACCGTTCGCCCGCTACCGACGTCACGAGGCGATCGGCGCGAGCCTCCTGCTCGCTGTCGGCAGCGAAGCAACGACGGTCGCGCTGGTCGGGCACTGGCCCGAGGCCCCCGTAGAGGCAGCCTGCGCCCTCGACCGGGCCGATGAGGTCTGACTGCAGCGGGATGCAGGGGCGCCGCGTCGATTCGCGCCCTGCTAGATCTGGATGAGGCCGATCGCCTCGGTGGCGCGTCGGTACGTGGCCTCTGCCACCGCCCGGGCTTTCTCTGCACCCTTGCCGAGCAGACGTGCGAGTTCGGCGCGGTCGGCGATCAGTTCGTGATAACGGTGCTGGATCGGTGTGAGCATCTCCACGACCGCTTCGCCGGCATCGTTCTTGAGCGGTCCGTACTGTGTGTACTGCGTCGCGAGCGTCTCCGGAGTTCCGCCCGTGACTGCCGCGAGGATCTCGAGGAGATTCGAGATGCCCGGCTTCTCGGCCCGGTCGAAACGGACCTCGTTGTCAGAGTCGGTGACGGCCCGTTTGAACTTCTTGAGCACGGCTGCTGGGTCGTCGAGGAGATACACGAGACCGGAGTCGGCGGTGGCGGACTTTGACATCTTGGAGGTTGGGTCCTGCAGGTCCATCACCCGGGCACCAGCCCTCGGGATGACTGCTTTCGGCATGACGAACGTGTCGCCGAACCGGAAATTGAATCGCTCTGCGATGTCGCGGGTGATCTCGATGTGCTGACGCTGGTCCTCGCCCACCGGTACCTCGTCGGTGTCGTAGAGGAGGATGTCGGCCGCCTGGAGCGCTGGGTAGGTGAACAACCCGGCGGAGATGAACTCGGCTTCTCGGCGTGCGGACTTGTCCTTGAACTGGGTCATGCGGGACAACTCGCCGAACGAGACGGTGCATTCCATGATCCAGCCCAACTGCGCATGCTGGGGCACCTGACTCTGCACGAACACCGTTGCTGCGTCGGGGTCAAGGCCGACCGCGAACAGCATGGCGGCGAGCCGGAGCGTGTTATCGCCGACCACCTTGGGCTCGGTGGTGATGGTCAGCGAGTGAAGGTCGACGATGCCGTGGAAGGCGTCGCACTCGTGCTGGCCGATCACCCAGTTCCTGAGGGCGCCGAGGTAGTTGCCCAGATGGACGTCACCGGTGGGCTGAATGCAGGATAGAACGCGCGTCATCGCACCGCAGGCTAGTTACCGCCGACGGCCCGGACCCGGTCCATTTCTGGCCTCTTGCGCTGCCGGGATTTGGTGGGGCCGGGGCTGCCGCTCCGGCGGGCTAGCCTCGTAGCGATGTCGTACGAGGTCACCACCCCTGTTTTCGCGGGACCGTTCGACCTGTTGTTGCACCTGATCCTCTCCGAGCAGGTTGATATTCACGAGGTCTCGCTGGCGAGAATCGTCGACGCGTTCCTCGTCGAGCTCGGACGGATGGAGAACCTGGACCTCGATGTCGCAACCGAGTTCCTGCTGATCGCCTCGACGCTCGTCGAGCTGAAGGCCCGCCGCCTGCTCCCCGGCCGGGAGGACGTAGACCTCGATGAGGAGCTCGCGCTCTGGGAGGAACGGGACCTGCTCCTTGCCCGGCTCCTCGAGTGCAAGACGTTCAAAGATGTCGGGCAGGTGTTTGCGCGCTATTCGACGCTGGCGGACTCGTCATGGCCGCGGGCTGCCGGCCCGGAGGAGCCTTTTGCGAGCATGCTCCCCGACCTCATGGATGGCATGACCCCAGCCAAGCTGCTGCGGGCGGCCGAGCGGGGCCTCACTCCGAAGGTGGTGCCGAAGGTCGAGCTGTTCCACGTCGCCGCTGTGAGGGTGAGCGTTGCCGACGCGCTTGAGGAGCTCCTCGATGAACTGCCGCGTGTGGGCCGGATCACCTTCCGTCGTCTGACCGACGGGCTGGTGGACCGACTCGAGGTGGTGGTCCGTTTCCTCGCCCTGCTCGAGATGTACAAGCAGGGATACGTGGAGCTCGAGCAGGCAGAACGCTTCGGTGATATCGAAGTGATCTGGATGGGTGCCGAGGTCGGGGCATCCGGCGTGTCGATCGACGATTACGAGGGCTGATGGGGATGGAGAACCAAGAGATCGAACAGCTACAGACCAGCGAGCCGGAATCCGTCGCGGGTGTGCCCGAGGCGGATCTCGTCCGTGCGATTGAGGCGATCCTCATGGCGGCTACGGAGCCGGTCGAGCCGGCACTGCTCGCTCAACTGCTGGAGCAGCCGGCTGCAACGCTCAATCGGCTCTGCCAGCGCCTCGCGACCTCCTACGAGGAGGAGCAGCGTGGTTTCCAGATGGTTCGGGTGGCGGGTGGCTGGCGCTATCAGACCCATCCGGACATGGTTGCCCAGGTCGAGAGGTTTGTTCTCGACGGTCAGCGTGCGCGGCTGTCTGGTGCTGCACTTGAGACGTTGGCCATCGTGGCGTACAAGCAGCCGATCAGCAGGGCACAGATTGCGTCGATCCGCGGCGTGGATCCCGACGGTGTGCTGCGCACGCTTCAGTCACGTGGATACGTGGACCACATCGCACGGGATCCCGGCCCCGGTCAGGCAGCCCTCTGGGGCACCACCGTCAGGTTCCTCGAAAAGCTCGGGCTCGATTCCTTGGCAGACCTGCCACCGCTCGCCGGCTTCGTGCCGGGCGCGGACGTGGTTGAGGCACTCGAACACGGACTGCGGGTTGTCCCCGTCTTCGAAACTCCGGCGGACCATGACCGACCACCAGCAACCGCCTGAACCCCCGCTGTGGGAACAGTGGGCAGCCGAAGGTGCGAGCGCGGATCCGGAGGAACGTTCCGACGGTGAGCGGCTCCAGAAGGTGCTCGCCCAGACCGGATACGGCAGCCGCAGGGTCTGCGAGGAACTGATCGCTGCCGGCCGTGTGCGGGTGAACGGTGAGGTGGCGGTCCTCGGGTCCAGAATCGATGCGGAGAACGACCTCGTCGAGGTTGACGGTCGTCCGGTTCCCGTTCGTTCCGGCCTCGTCTATTACCTGTTGAACAAGCCCGCAGGAGTCGTGAGCACAGCGAAGGACACACATGATCGTCCGACTGTTGTTGACCTCGTACCCACCGAACCCCGCGTGTACCCCGTCGGGCGCCTCGATGCCGAGACCGAGGGTCTCATCATCCTCACCAACGACGGCGAACTGACCAACCGACTGACACACCCCAAGTACGGCGTGGAAAAGGAGTATCTCGCCACCGTCGAGCCAACTCCTGTCTACCCGCGCGCAATGCGCACGCTTCGTGACGGGGTGGAGCTTGACGACGGTGTGACGTCCCCCGCCAAGGTGAGCCAGCCCGAGCCCGGACTGCTCCGAATCACGATCCACGAGGGCCGCAATCGGCAGGTTCGTCGGATGTGCGAGACCGTCGGGCACCCGGTCCAACGACTCGTGCGAGTACGCATCGGGCCGATCTCGGACCGGAGGCTGCGTCCGGGGGAATGGCGCCCGCTCGATCCGGGCGAGGTTCGTCAACTCATCGACGCAACGCCGAGCGAGGTGATCTCGCCCGATGTACCCAAACGCGGGAACCTGACGTCGCGCTCGTCGCGCCCTCGCTAACCGGAATTGGGGCAGAAGGGCTACGGACCCTGTCGGTAGGCTCGTCCACCGTGTCCCCGCAGCGTTGCGTCAATGTCCTCGGCCTCGGCCTGATCGGCGGCTCCATCGGCGTCGGCCTGCGGGAGCGCGGGTGGCTGGTGCACGGAGAGGACCGGACGCCGGAGCGAGGTGAAGACGCGCTGCGGCGGGGTTTCATCGACGCCGTCGGGCTGAACCCGAGCGCCGATCTCACCGTGATCGCCGCACCGGTGCTTGCTGTGCCGGGACTCGTCATGCAGGCACTCGACACCACGACAGGGGTGGTGACGGACGTGGGGAGTGTGAAATCGCACATCGTCAACGGGTGCTCCGACCCGCGCTTCATCGGCGGTCATCCCATGGCTGGCAGCGAGCTCGAGGGACTCGACGGCGCGGACCCCAACATGTTCAACGGCGCGGTGTGGGTGCTGACGCCGTCTGCCCATACCTCGGACGACTCGTTTTCGATCGCTGCTGCCATGGCTTCCGAGCTCGGCGCAGAAGTGCTTGCGTTGGCCGCTGATCGCCATGATGAGGTGGTGGCCGTCGTGTCGCACGTTCCCCACCTCACTGCGTCTGCACTGATGGGGCTCGCGAGCGAACGGTCCGAGGAGCATGCGGTACTGCTACGGATGGCAGCCGGCGGGTTCCGCGACATGACGCGCATTGCGTCGGGACACCCATCGATCTGGCTCGATATCTGTGCGGAGAACCGGGTGGCAATCACCGAAACACTGGACGGGCTGATCGAGCGCCTCATCGACATGCGCAATGTCGTGTACGACGGCGACCGACAGGGCCTCCTCGAACGCCTGCAGCGCGCCAGAGAAGCGCGTGCGAACCTTCCGGTCCGGGGAATCCACCCCACCGATCTCGCCGAGGTGCGGATCCCGATCCTGGACCGCCCGGGTGCCGCTGCGGAGATCTTCACGCTCGCAGCCGAGCTCGGTGTCAATGTCTCGAGCTTCGAGGTGGTGCACTCCGTCGAGGGCAATCGCGGCATCACGGTGCTGCTGATTGATGCCGCCGCTGTGGAGCGCTACCGCGGTGGGTTGATCGCCCGTGGCTTCCGTCCGTCAGTGCAGCGGCTGTCGTGAGCGCCCGAGCTGTCATCCCGTTGACGGGACCGCTTGATGCAACCGTCACGGTCCCGGGCTCGAAGAGCATCTCGAACCGTGCGCTGCTGTGCGCTGCCCTCGCCGAGGGGCCCTGCACCCTCGACGGGATTGCCGACGGCGACGACACCGTCGCGATGGTGGACTGCCTCGGCCGCCTCGGGATCGCCGTCGAGGTAGCCGACGACCGCGCCGTGGTGCACGGCGGGGGCGGAAACCTGCCCGTGGGACCGGTCGTGCTCCCGACCAGGCTTGCCGGGACGACGTCCCGGTTCCTCACGGCGCTTGCTGCGCTCGGGACCGGTCCGTACATCATCGACGGCGAGGCTCCTCTGCGGGCGAGGCCGATGGCTCCACTGCACGATGCGCTCAGCCATCTCGGTGCAATGGTTCATGCGATGGACCGTCCCGGACACCTACCGGTCCAGGTCCGCGCAGGGGAGCGGCAGGCAAGCCAACCGACGGTACGCATTCGCGGGGACGTGTCGAGCCAGTACATCTCGGCACTGATGATGATCGCCCCGTACCTCGGGCACGGACTCCGTATCGAGCTAACCACCGACATCGTGTCCATGCCGTACGTAGAGATGACCGCTGCGGTCATGGCGTCGTTCGGCGCTGACTGCGTCACCGTGTCCACCAAGTCGGGCCACCTCGTGATCGACGTGGAGCCCGGTCGATACCGCTCGTGCGAGTACCGGATCGAGCCGGACGCCTCGAGCGCGAGCTATGCATTCGCCGCTGCAGCGATCGCCGGCGGCCGGGTGCGCGTGGAGGGAATGCGCACTCCTTCGCTCCAGAGCGATGCCCGCTTCGTCGACGCGCTCGTGCAGATGGGATGCGAGGTCCGCCGTGATGACTCGGGCGTGGAGGTGCTCCGGCGCGGGCCGATCCACGGCATCACCATCGACATGCGGGACTTCTCCGATACTGCCCCGACGATGGCTGCTGTCGCCGCCGTGGCGGGCTCACCGACCCGGGTTATCGGTATCGGGTTCATCCGGGGTAAGGAGAGTGACCGGATCGGCGATGTCGTGACCGAACTTCGCAAGTGTGGGGTGGACGCAGAACCCGAGCCCGATGGTTTCGTGATCCGTCCCGGAGGGTTACACGGTGCGCGTGTGCAGACCTATCACGACCACCGGATTGCGATGTCGTTTGCGCTCCTCGGCCTTGTAACGCCCGGCATCGAGATCGAGGATCCTGGTGTTGTTTCCAAGAGCCTGCCCGGCTTCTGGCAACTGCTCGACAGTCTGAGCAACTAGCGTCTCGCAGCGATGGAGGATCGTGCGCCGCAGACCGTCATCGTTGCGGCGTTTGACGTGGACGGAACGTTGACCACGAGGGACTGCGTGGTGCCGTTCCTCATCCGGGTGGCGGGCCTGCGGCGGGTGGCGACGAGCGCACTCCGGAGCCCGGTGCTCCTGGTGAGAGTGGCAGTCGGTCGTGGTGATCGGGACCGCTTGAAGCAGGCCGTGGTCGGCAGGCTCATGCGGGGACGCACGGCTGACGCGGTGGAGGAGGCCGGACGTGCGTTCGCCCGAGAGGCAGTGTCCCGTTGGATACGCCCGGACACGCTCGCAAGGCTTCGCTGGCACCGGGAGAGCGGACACGAGATCGTGCTCGTATCGGCCTCATTGCGCCAGTATCTCGAGCCACTCGCATCCGAGGTGCTCGGTGGCGTGCACGCTCTCATCTGTACCGAGGTTGAGTCCTCTGACGGTGGGGTCCTGACGGGTCACCTCGTCGGAGGTAATTGCAGGGGTAGCGAGAAGTCACGCCGTCTCGCCTCGTGGATAGACGGGCGCAGCGTCACGCTTTACGCCTATGGGGACTCCAGCGGCGACCGGGAGATGCTTGCGATGGCGGACCACCCCGTTCGCGTGAGGGGCGTCTCGATCGCCACGGTGCCGGACCACCGGGTTCACACGTGATCAGGGTCCTGCTCAAGGAGGCGCGCCCGAAGCAGTGGCTGAAGAACGTCCTCGTCTTCGCCGCGCCGGGCGCCGCAGGGGTACTCACCCAAGGGGCCTACCTCTGGCGAACGGTTGTGGTGTTCGTGGCGTTCTGCCTCACCGCGAGCGGCACGTATTTTTGGAATGACATCGTCGATGTAGAGGCCGATCGACTGCACCCGAAGAAGTCGCTCCGACCGGTTGCCTCCGGGAGGATTTCCCTCCCCGTCGCGAGGGTCGTGGGCACGGTGCTGCTTGCTTCGGGTATCGCCGCGTCAGTCGGGGTCTGGCGGTGGCGGGCTCCGCTGGTCCTCGTTATCTATGTGGCACTGACGCTCGCGTACAGTGTGTTCCTGCGGAATCGGGCCGTTTTCGACCTCGTGGCTGTGGCGAGCGGGTTCGTGCTGCGCGCGATCGGAGGCGCCGTGGCCAGCGGCGTCTACATGTCGAAGTGGTTCCTCCTCTGCACGATGTTCGGATCGCTGTTCATCGTGACCGGCAAGCGGTACGCCGAGTTGCGTGAACTCGGCGGGGACGCACAGTCCACGCGTGCCACGATGGACACCTACACGATCCCGTTCCTGAGGTTGGTCCTCACGGTTGCTTGCGGCGCCACGCTGGTTGCGTACTGCGTCTGGGCCTTCGAGGCGGGCACGGCGGATCCGGGTCCGTTCCCGTTCTACGAGCTGTCCGTCGCCCCGATGCTGGTGGCCCTGCTCCGGTACGCACTGGTACTCGAGACCGGTCGCGGCGGCGCCCCCGAGGAGGTCTTCCTTCAGGATCGCGCCCTGCAGCTCGTTGGGCTCTCGTGGTTGGTCATCTTCGGACTCGGCGTGTACCTCGGCCACGGGGTGAGGGCGTGAGCCTCAGCCGGCTGACCGGGTGGGGCCGCACCGCCCCGTCGGTGGCCGAGGTGACGGTGGACGTTGACCCCCAATCCTTGAGGGCGGTGCTCGGGGAAGCAGATGCTCGCGGGGTGCTCGCGAGGGGGCTCGGGCGGTCCTACGGGGACGCAGCTCAGAACGGCGGCGGTCGTGTGGTGTGCGTCGCCGAGCACACCGTCGACGTGGATGCGGTTAGCGGTGTCGTGCGGGCCGGTGCGAGTGTGTCCTTCGACGAACTGATCTCTGCACTGCTCCCGCACGGGCTGTTCGTACCGGTATCCCCGGGCACCCGTCGGATCACCGTCGGCGGCGCCATTGCGGCCGACATCCACGGCAAGAACCATCACGCTGACGGTTCCTGGGGTGCACACCTACTCGATCTGGAGATGATGCTCGCCTCAGGTGAGATCCGGATAGTGACTCCGCTCGCAGACCCCGAACTGTTCTGGGCCACGATCGGGGGAATGGGCCTCACGGGCGTCGTGCTGTCCTGTCGATTCAGGGCGCTGCGCGTCGAGACCTCTCGAGTGCTGGTGGACACGTGGCGAACCAATGATCTCGACGGGACCATGTCACTCATGGCCGAGCGCGATGCCGACTACCGCTACACGGTCGCGTGGATCGACTCCCTCGCCACCGGTGGTCGGCTCGGGCGTGGTGTCGTCACCATGGCCGACCATGCACCGGCGTCGGCGGTTCCCGACGTGTCACCTCTCGGGTTCTCCGATCGTGCCCGGATTGGGGTTCCGCGTCTGGTGCCCAGTGGCCTCCTGAATGGGCTTACGGTGCGTGCGTTCAACGAGCTGTGGTACCGGAAGTCCCCTGTGCAGCGAACAGCGGAGGTTCAGGGGATCGGTGAGTTCTTCCATCCGCTCGACATGATCCGCGACTGGAACCGCCTGTATGGCAGGCAGGGAATGCTGCAGTATCAGTTCGTCGTGCCCCTCGGCGCAGAGGGAACGCTGCGTGCGGCCATCGAGGGTCTGGCGCGCGGTGGTGCCGCCTCGTTCCTCA
>CAEZXX010000008.1_pt1 | contig 21045 bp, 16 predicted proteins | sample 7265361 | NCBI WGS metagenome assembly CAEZXX01 (sample SAMEA6813919, study PRJEB35770) | freshwater metagenome | biome: Freshwater; feature: Freshwater reservoir; material: water | place: Czech Republic | collected 2017-04-14 | depth 30m m
AAGAGACCGAGGCGGAGGTTGAACTGCTCCCGGATGAGCGAGACGAGACCCTCGCCGGTGTGGACACCGAGCCGTGCAGACATCTCCTGCACCACCACGAGGGCCACGGTGACGAGCAGCATGACGAAGAGGGTTCGGTACACGAACTGGGACCCGGCGGACGCGTAAGTAGCGATACCGCCGGCGTCGTTGCCGGCGTTCGCGGCGATGAGGCCGGGCCCGAGCAGCGCGAAGAACGTGCGGGCGCGGATGCGTCGTCGCCGCCGCGGCTCCCTCGGGGCAGCGGTGGCGCTCATGGGTGCCTGCTCGATCATGACGAGCGCCGCCCGAGACGGTGGTCCTCGAGCAGGGCGTCGATGACGTCGTCCGCGAGGATGCGACCTACCGGCTTGCCGCCGTCGTTCACCACGACGAGCGAGGTGCCGCGCGAGTCCACGAAGCGCTCGAGGACCTCGTCGACATGTTCCTTGTCGTGCACGGTTACCGGGTACGGGGCCCCGGTGAGGCTGCCCACCGTTGCGGAGCGGTCTGCAAGCAGCAGTTCGAATAGCGAGATGTCATCGATGAGGCGACCGGATTCATCCACGATGAGTACGCCGTCGATGTCGCCGCGGTCCTCGACAAAATCGCCGAGCTTCGCGATGGCCTGCTCAACCGTTGTGTTCAGCGAGACCACCACCATCACGTTGGTCATCATCGAACCGGCGGTGTCCTCGTCGTACGCCAGCAGCAGAGCCAGTTCGTTGCGGACGAGGTGGCCCATCTCGTCGAGCACCTCCTCGCGGTCCTCCTCGTCCATCTCGCGGAGCGCTTCGGACGCCTCGTCGGGTGCCATGTTCGCGAGCAGGTTTGCCGCCTGCTCACGCGGCATGTCGGTGAGGAGGTCCTCGAGCGGCTCGGTCTCCATCTCCTCGAGCATCTCGGCGGCAACGTCGGGGTCCAGCGCCGCAACGAAAGCCTGGCGTTGCGCTGCGCCGAGTTCCTCCACGAGGTCGGCGAGCTCGGCCGGCCGGAGCCGGTGCAGCGCCTGCCGCGTGCGCCCGAGCCGAAGCGGCTCGCCGGGGCGGGAGATCGGCTGGATGGTGGACCAGTCGATGACGCGGCTTGGTGTGGGCTTGCGCCGGACGCGGGCCGGACCGAGTCGCCGCATGAGCGACTGGAGCCCGACGTCGACGCCGACCAGGCGGTACGTTCCCACGATCGACGCGAGGTACAGGTCCGACGAACGGACCACGCGGACGCCCGAGACGTCGATGAGTTGATGGTCGAGGAGGTCGTCAATGAGCTGGATCTCCCCGTCACGACGGACGAAGTCGCGCAGGTCGAGGCGCGCCGATCGCAACTGGACGCCAGAGTGGGTCATCTCGGCAATGTTCGTTGCGTGGAGGAAGGTGATACGCCGGCCGACCCGGATCACGAGCCCGGTCACCTGCGGATACGCCGCGTCGTCCCAGCGGACAACGATGTCCTTGATGCGACCGATCTCGCCACCCGCCTGATTGCGGACCACACTGCCGACGAGGCCCGCGGCCGAAATGAGGTGACCAGTGACGAACCGGATGGTGCTTGCGGGGCGGGCGCGCTCCCGTGAGGGTCGGCGACGTGGCCAAAGACGAAAGACGACGGACATGAATACCTGCCTCGGATCCGGTGCGGACCGGGCAGGGGACGGGACGGGAAAAGCGTCAGACCGTCAGCAGCCGGGCCGCAAGCGACAAGATGGACTTGGGGCGTCTGAACGTTTCACCAAAACCACCTCCTCGTCGTTGCTTGAGCGCCCCGAATGCTACCGGCACACGGGGTCATTGGGGATACTCGGCCCGATCGGGCGTGATGTCCGATGGGTCGAATGCCACCAGCGCGGTTGCATCGCCGCCCAGGCTCTCAACCATGGTGACGAAGTCGAACTTCAGGAGCCCGAGGAACGAGTGATCCGCGTCGCCGGGAGCTCCGGGAAGGTTGTCGTCACGTAGCTGGTCCACGTACTTCACGTTGGTCTCCTTGCCGATCTGCTCGAGCACAGAGCTCGGGAACACCTCGGAGCCGAAGATCGCAGGAACCCCGGTTGCTCGGATCTGCTTGATGAGCGAGGCGATTTCCTTGGGTGTCGGGTCCTCGAAGGACGACACCTGGATCGCGCCGATCACCTCCCAGCCGTAGTTCGCGGCGAAGTACGCGTAGGCGTCGTGATACGTGAGCAACTTGCGCGCCGCTGCAGGCATGGTCTCGGTGGCGGCTTTCATGAGTGCGTCAAGCTCGGTGAGTCTCGCCACGTACGCTGCGGCATTCGCCCCGAAGTACGCAGCGTTCGCGGGGTCCGCAGAGGACATTGCGGCTGCGGCGACACGCGCGTAGCACGCAGCCATCGGGGGGTTCGTCCAGACATGGGGGTTGGGCTTGCCGCCCTCCTTCGGGAATGAGAAGTCGTAGAGATAGAGGTCCTCGGGGAGTGCGAGATTGCCAAGGTCGATCACCCGCCCGCCCCCGGGAGTGTTGTTCACCGCGATCTGCCGCGTCGGGTCCTCCAGCTTCAGCCCATTGACGAAGACGAGGTCGGCGGCCGTCATGATCTGGGCAACACTGGGCTTGGGTTCGTAGGTGTGGGAGTCCTGTCCCTCGGGGATGGCGCCCACCACGTCAGCCCTGTCACCGGCGATGTTGGCGATGATCGAGGTGATCGGGGCAACGGTCGTGACGATTCGGAGGCGGGTGCCGTTGAGCGGTCCCGTCCCGGCGGCTCCCGGGGCCGTTGCGGTGCCGGGGCAGGTGTACGCAGCGACTCGCGCCCGCACGGCAGCATTGTCCCCGTTGCCCGACTTGGACCCGCCGCACGCAGCGAGCGCAAGGCCCGCTGCGACAAGGAGGGCTGCAGGCACGAGGGGGGAGCGGGGGAGGCGCATCACGCCAGCGAGGTTAGGGCTGCCGTAGACATCACCGGCGTTCGCCCCGGCAAACATCCGGCAACATCGTCGGGAATGCGTGGGCTCGGGAACTAACGTGCTGCTGCCGACGACTGGTTCTTCATGCACACACCCCAAATCCCCTCCCGCGGCGGCAACAGGGCGCTCCGGCGCGTCGCTCTTGCCTCCGGTCTCGTTGTTGCCTCGGTGGGTGCGTTCGCCGCAACGGCAGGCGCACACGTCACCATCAACCCCAGCGAGGTTCCTGCCGGCGGGTTTGCCGTGGTGCGTTTCCAGGTTCCGAACGAGTCGGATACGGCCTCCACGGTGAAGGTGGAGATCGCGATGCCCGAGGGTGTGGTGATCCCCTTTGTGCTCGTGAAGGCAGAGGGTGACTGGAAGGCCACCACGGAGCGGACCAAGCTCGCCACACCGGTCAAGACCGAGGACGGTGAGCTCACCGAGGTCGTCAGCAAGGTGACGTTCGAGGGAGGCGCGATCGCCCCCGGACACTTCGAGATCTTCGATATCCAACTCGGCCCGCTCCCCGATACGTCCGGCGAGGTGCTGGCGTTTCCCACCATCCAGACGTACGACAACGGCGACGTGTCCCGGTGGATCGACCGGGTGGTGGAGGGCCAGCCCCGGCCCGAGGCCCCTACCCCGTTGCTTGCCCTCGGTGAGGCGGGTGACGACCACCACAGCTCGTCGTCAGCGTCCGACGACAGCCACAGCGACTCGCACGCTCTCGACATCGTGGGGATCGTCCTCGGCGCACTCGGTACTACTGCTGGCGCAGCAGCGCTCGTGAGGACCCGGCGCAAGGCGTGAGAGCTGCTACCCGGTTCGGCCTCGCGATTGCGCTCGCACTCGCCGCCGCTTTGGGTCTTGCCACACCTGCGTACGCGCACGCGAGCCTCGACACGTCCGATCCGGCCGCTGGCGCGGTGCTCGACGCGTCACCGGCGGCCATCACGCTCCGCTTCACCGAGGCAGTCGGCATCACCGATGATGCCCTGCGTCTCTTCGACGCGGGCGGGGAGGCGGTGGTGATCGGCCGGCCGGCCCGTCTCGCAGGCTCCTCGTCGTCGCTCACTGCGGCCGTTCCCGCGCTGGCGGACGGGTTGTACGTAGTTGCATGGCGGGCGGTGTCCGCGGACTCGCACCCCGTCAGCGGCGCCTTCACCTTCACGGTCGGGCCGTCCACCGGGAAGGACCCCAGCGCCGTCGTGGCCGAGATCTCGAACCGTGCCCGCTCGGATCGCGCGGTGTCCATCGGGTCGGGCGTGGCCCGGGCGGTGTTCCTCGTGCTGTTCGCGCTGCTTGTCGGAGCGCTCGTGTTCCCGCTCCTCACGGGCAACCGCAGTGTTGCCGACTGGCGCTGGGTGGCCACGGTGCTCACTCCGCTGACGGCGCTGTCGGCGCTGTCGGCGCTGTTGCTTACCGTGCCGGCAGCCGCGGGAGAGGGCCTCTCCGCAATCGGTTCGCCAGCGGCATGGCGCGCCTTCCTGCAAACAGTCGCCGGGTGGGCGAGTGCGGTGCGCCTGGGTGCCCTCGTTGCAGCAACCCTCGTGGTTGTGGCAACGAGTGGCGCTCGGCGTATCCGGCGCCCGATACCGGTCGCGCTCGGCCCAGTCGTGGCCGTCGCCGTGGTTGCGTCGGGATGGGCCGGTCATGGCGCCTCCGGGCGCTGGGTCGCCCTCGGTGTTGGGCTCACGATGGTCCATACCGTTGCGATGAGCGCATGGCTCGGTGGGCTTGCCGTGCTCGGTGTGCTGATCGTGCGCGACGGTTCCGAGGCATCCGCTGCCCCGATGCGGCGGTTCTCGTCGGCAGCGCTCGGTGCCGTCGCCGTACTCGCCGGTACGGGGGTGCTGCAGGGGTGGCGCCAGTTGGGCGCGTCGAACAACCTCTCCGAAGCAGCCACCTATTTCTCGAACCCCTTCGGGAGGCTGCTGCTGATCAAGGCAGCCATTGTCTCGGTGATGATCGCGGTGGCGGCGCTGAGCCGGCGGGCGGTCCGGCGCCGGGAGGGTGTTGGTCTGCTCCGGCCCGTGTTCGCGGAACTCGGCCTCGGTGTCGCGGTCCTGGTGGTCACGAGCGCGCTCATCGTCGCCAACCCTGCCGGCTCGTCACAGGGAACGGGCGCAGTAACCGTCGGAGCGCAGGACGACGCCGTTGCGGTCTCGGTGTTCATCGAGCCTGCGCGCGCCGGTGCGAACACCATCCACGTGACGCTCCGCAGCCCCGACTTCGGCGAAGAGGTCTATGACACCGTCGAACTCACGGCCTCGCTGCCGAGCCGTGACCTCGGCCCGCTCGGTATCCCGCTCGAGGCGAACGGCCGGAACCACTTCACTGCAACAGCCGCTCAGTTGCCCGTGGCGGGTAGGTGGACGCTCACCGTCGCCGTGCAGGTCTCCGAGTTCGACCGTCGGGTCTTTTCCCTGCGCGTCCGTGTTCGCCCCTGAGTGGGCGAACACGGACGCGCAGGCCGCGGGTGGCACTGCCGCGGGTGCTACAGGCCGCCCATCGTTGCCGTCGGGTACAGGGGCAGCGAACGCTGGCGGGTGCCCGTGAGCCTGAAGTACGCGTTCATCAGCGCGGGGGCGAGCGTGGGTACGCCGGCCTCGCCAACGCCACCAACCGTCTTGGTCCGGTCGAGGACCACCGGGTTGGGGATGCGCACCACCGTGACGGTGGGGGCCTCGCTGCCACGGACCATACGGTTGTTCTTGAAGTTCGCATTCTGTGCTTCACCATTGGTGAATGTTTGGCGACCGTAGAGGGCTGCGTTCAACCCGTGAACGACACCACCCACGATCTGCTGCTCCACTTGGCCCGGATTGACCGTTAGATACGCGTCGATCGCTACCGCGACCTTCTCGCACCGCAGGGTCTTGGTCACTACGCCGGTGGAGGAGGTGGACGTCACGAGGCTCGCCTCAACCACCTCGGCAACGATGCTGTTGAATGCCCCGCCGATCGCGATGCCTCGTGCCTTGCCGGCTGTCAGCGGGCCGTTCCAGTTCCCCGCTGCTGCTGCCGCGTCGAGCACGGCGATCCAGCGGGGGTCCGTGAGACGGTTGCGTCGGAACAGGTACGGGTCCTCGCCGGCGAGTGCAGCGAGTTCGTCCATGTGGCATTCCACTGCAAACGTATTCAGCGATGCGCCAACCGATCGCCAGTACCCAACCGGGATCCGGGCCGGGTCCGATACGTACTCGGTGGAGAGGGTGCCGAGGTTGTACGGGAGGTGGCTTGCTCCCTCGTGGCCCATTCCGTCGCCCGTTGCCGACAGGGTTGAGCCGCGCTGCTGGGACAACGACTGGGACACGTTGCGGTATTTCCACGCGACGATGTTGTTGTTGGTGTCGAGTCCGGCCGAGACGCCGATGACGGCGGCCGGGCGGTACTGGTCGTGGCGGAAGTCTTCCTCCCGCGGCCACATGAGCTTCACGGGCCTCCCGATCGCCATGCCGACCTGGATGGCCTGGCTGACGAAGTCGGACTCCCATTTGCGGCCGAGTCCGCCACCGAGGAGGGTGGTGGTGACCTTGATCGCCGAGGCGGGCAGTCCCGTGATGCTCTGGGCGAGCGTGAGTACGGCCTTGCTGCCCTGCGTGGGTGCATAGATGTCGCACTTCACGCCGGCGACATAGTCCACCGTGCAGTTCAACACCTCCATCGTGGCGTGCGCGACGTACGGCAGGTTGTACGTCGCGGTGACGTTCTTGGCCGCGCCGGTGAGCGCGGTGCTGGCGGTGGCTGCGTCGCCCTCCACCTGGTACACGGTGCCCGGTCCGTTCGCCGCACCTGCCGCGTACGCAGTACCGCCCGTCAACAGCGCGGTGGAGGCCGCCTTGATCGCTGCGTCGTTAACCGTCGTGTACCCGGCGGGGAGGTTCCAGCTGACGCTCAGGTTGCGCGCGGCCTGCATGGTGCTCCACGTGTCGGGACCGACCAACGCGATGGCGTTCACGTTGTTCACTGCCTCGAGACCCCGCGCGGTGCCCGTCCACACCTTCGTCGGCACTACAGCGATCATGCCGGACGGCTTGGTCGGAAGCGCCTTGAGCGTTCCGCCGAACGTGGGGCTGTGCTTGATGATGGCGTACACCATGTTGGGGAGCCGCACGTCGAGGCCGTAGATGGCCGAGCCGTTGACCTTTGAGGGGATGTCGGGTCGCTTGACGGTCTTGCCGATCACCTTGAACTCGGCGTCGGGTACGAGCGGCGCAGATGCGGGTGGTGTGAGGAGGGCAGCCGCTGCCGCGACCGCGCCGTACGTGTACGTGGAACCCGACGGTGTGTGCTTGATGACGCCGTTTGTGATGGCGTAGTTCGACCGGGTCTGGTCGCCGTTGGCGTTCATGGCAGCCTGGACGAGCATCTCTCGCCCAATCGCACCGGCGTCCCGCATCTTCCAGAAGTTGCCACGGGTCACGCCGCTGCCGACCGTGTTGATCGAGCAGCCGATCGGCGCGGGGCTTGCCGTCGTTGGGAAGCCCTGCACGATCCTGATGCGGGAGAAGTCGAGGTACAACTCCTCCGCGAGGGCTTGGGCCAGCGCAGTGTTCGAGCCCTGGCCCATCTCCGATGCACCCATCGTGAGCGTGATGCTCTCGTCGGTACCGATGGCGAGCCATGAGTTGACCTGCGATCCCGCGGCAGCGGGGCTCGGCATGACCGCATCGGCAGCAGTTGCGCCGCCGAGGGCCTTGGGGAGACCGGTTCCCTCGTTGAGGAACAGCCCGAGTACGAGGCCGCCGACGGATCCCTTCATCAGTGTGCGCCGGGAGAGGGCCGCCCTCATCGGGTTGATGTTCTCGTCGTTGACGGTGGTGTTGTTCGTGTTTGTCATGGTGTCGTCCGCCTCACAGTGCCGTGACGGCGAGCTTGATGCGCTGGTACGTGCCGCAGACGCAGAGGTGCTTGCAGTCGTTGAGGATCTCGGTGCCGTGGTGATTGGCTCGGATGGAGGCAGCCGCCGCCATGATCATTCCCGGTTGGCAGTAGCCGCACTGAGGTACTTGGTTGTCCACCCAGGCCTTCTGCACCGGGTGCGAGTTGTCGGTGGACAGCCCCTCCACGGTGACAACCTTCTTGCCGACGGCCGACGTTGCGTTGAAGACGCACGCGTGCTCGCGCTGGCCGTCCACCATCACGGTGCACGCGCCGCACACCTCGATGCCGCAGCCGTATTTGGTTCCCGTCAGGCCGATGAAGTCACGCAGCACCCAGAGCAACGGGATTCCCGTGCTCGGGATGGTTACCGTGTAGTTCTGGTTGTTGACGTTTAGCGTGATTGTCGAAGCCATGTTCCCCTCCGCGGGTCTCGATCCGATTGTCGGTCGATGACCGTACTCCGTCAGGGACACGTCGACGACCGGTCCGGGGTTTGGCACTGTCGGGGAAACCTTGGTCACCCGCTACCGGGACCAAGGTCCCGAATCGCCACGCAGGGGGGTTGTGCCGCACCGAGAGCGCGAGGCACATCGCCCGTGGGGCTACTGCACGTGGGTGAAGCCGAAGCGGCCCTTCACGCAGAGGTTGCCCGACGTGATGCTGTGGTCGTTCGGGGAGGTGACCTTCACGATGCGGTTGTCCTGTACGTGCAGCGTGAGGTTGCACCCCACACCGCAGTACGGGCACACGGTGGTGGTCTCGCTCTGGCGAGACACGTCCCACGTACCGTCGGCCCGCATGTCGAACTCCGTCGACGGCATCAAGGCCCCTGTCGGGCACACCGCGATGCAGTTCCCGCAGTACACGCAGGCCGAGTCCGGGAGGGCAGCGTCGAACTCCACGGCAATGCGCGCATCGAACCCACGCCCGGCCACGGAGATGGCAAAGGTGTTCTGGAACTGCTCGCCGCAGGCGTCCACGCACTGGTAGCAGAGGATGCACTTGGCGTAATCGCGCACGTACAGGTTGTTGTCCACCTTTGCAGGTTGGGCAACGGTGGCAACGTCTGCGCCGAAGCGGGTCGGGTCCGCACCGAACTCGGCCATCCACGCCTCGACGCGTGGTGTGGTGGACAGGTCAACCGATGACCCGAGCAGTTCGAGCACCATCCGGCGTGCGTGGCGGGTCCGCGCGGAGTCGGTGGTCACGTTCATGTCCGGTTCGACCTCGCGCGAGCACGAGGGCACCAGCACCCGGGCACCCTCTACCTCCACCATGCAGAGGCGACACGCATTCGCCGGCTCGAGGGTGTCTCCGTAGCAGAGCGTCGGCACGTCGATCCCGAGCGAGCGACAGACCGAGAGGATGGTGTCACCCTCACGCGCCACGGTTTCCGTGCCGTCGACGGTCAGGGTGACCTTGCGGCGCGGCGGCGCAACGGGGGTCCCGGGCGCGCTGGTGCGGGGATCGCTCATTGCAGCACCCCGAGATGGTCGATGGCGGACTCGATCGCGTTCCATGCGGTCTGGCCGAGCCCACAGATGGACGCGTCCCGCATTGCCTGGCCAACGTCGCGGAGCAGTTGCTCGTCTCCGTCGCGGCGCCTGCCGAGCGTCAGCCGCGTAACGAGTTCGTCCTGACGAACCGTTCCCACTCGGCACGGGACGCACTGGCCGCACGACTCGTGGCGGAAGAACGCGCTGATCCTGCGCAGTGCGTCGCCGAGGTCGTCGGTGTCGTCGAACAGCATCACCACACCCGAGCCGAGCGAGACCCCTGCGGCGCGGGTGGCCTCGAACGTGAGCGGGAGGTTCACCTGAGCCGGCGTGACGAAGGAACCCGCCGCGCCGCCGAGCAATACGGCCTGCAGTTCCCGGCCGTCGGGAAGGCCGCCTGCCCGCTCGATCAGTTCCTCGAGCGTGCCGCCGAACGGGACCTCGTAGACCCCCGGGTTACGCACCGCCCCCGAGAGACAGAACAGTTTGGTGCCGGTGGACACGCCGGTCCCGATTCCGGCAAAGGCGTTGCCGCCCTGCTCGAGGATCGGCAGCACGTTGACGAAGGTCTCGACGTTGTTCACGAGTGTGGGCCTGCCGAACAGTCCCACCTCCACCGGGTACGGGGGCTTGCTGCGCGGCTCGCCGCGGTGGCCCTCGATGGAGTTGAAGATCGCTGTCTCCTCACCGCAGATGTACGCGCCAGCACCGCGAACGATCTCGATATCGAACGCAAGCGGCGACCCGAGGACCGCTGTGCCGAGGAAGCCTGCGCTGCGGGCGCTGGCAAGCGCGGCCTCGAGGGTGCCCAACGCAGAGCGGTACTCGTCCCGGAGGTAGAGGTAACCCCGCTCCGCGCCGACCGCGAACGCAGCGATCGTCATGGACTCCACGAGCGCGAACGGGTCCCCCTCGAGCAGCACGCGGTCCTTGAAGGTGCCCGGCTCGCTCTCGTCCGCGTTCGCCACGATGAAACGCGGGCCTGCAGGCTGCGAGGCAACGGCCGCCCACTTCCTGCCGGTGGGGAAGGCAGCGCCGCCGCGACCAACCAGCCGCGAGGCGGTGACCTCGTCGATCACCGCGGCCGGGCCGATGTCGAGCGCGCGCCGCAGCGCGACGTAGCCGCCGTTGTCGAGGTACGAGTCCAGGGTGGGCGGTGTACCGATGCGGCGGAGGAGCACGAGCGACGGGTCACCCATCTGCGGTACCGAACCGTTAGCGGGCGGCATTGAGGCGATTCCGTGGTGCGGCTTGGGGCCCGAGCGGACCGTGAGCGACGCGGGTGCCTGTTCGCAGAGGCCGATGCACGGTGCGTGGACCACGCGGGTTCCCGGTTCGGCAGCGGGGCCGGTTGGCACGCCACCCCGTCTGCACGCAAGGTCCTCACAGACGTAGACGGTGGTCAGCGGCACCGGGTCCACGGGGAGCATGGAGTAGAAGGTGGCAACGCCGTAGGCCTCGGCGGGCGGTACGTCGAGCCGCCTACAGATCTCGGTGAGACCGCCCTCGCTGACGAACCCGACGCGGTCGACGAGCGCGTGCAGCGCGGGGAGCAGGAGGTGCCGCACGGCCGCCGCACGGTGGGGACCGCCCTGCTCACGCGTCCAGCCCTCCGTGGGGGTTGCCGGGCCGAGCACGGACTGGAGTGCCTCGAGCTCCTCGGGAGAGGGGTCGAGGTCGGGGAAGCGGAGATCCATGACTAGGTGTGTGACGGTACCGGATCGGCCCGCTCCACCCGGACAGCGGTTGCCTTGAACTCGGCGACGCCCGAGCGCGGGTCCGAGGCCTCGCTCACGAGCACGTTCACGTCGAGCACGTCGGGTGCGTGGATGCTCATGAAGACGAGGCCGGGGCGCAGCGACGGGTCGAGGTGCACCGGGCCCTCGATCGACCCGCGACGTGATGACACCCGCACGCGGTCACCCTCGGCGAGCGCGTGCGCGGAGGCGTCATCGGGGTTCATGTCCACGGTCTCGCCGGCATCGAGCGGCGTGCTGAACGCTCCGGACTGCACGCCGGTGTTGTAGGAGTCGAGCCGCCTCCCGGTGGTGAGGCGCAGCGGGAAGTCTGCGTCGAGCACATCGAGCGGTGGCTTCCACTCCACGCTGCTGAAGGGTGCGGGGCGACCACGATCGGCCGGTTCCGCCGCCCAGAGTCGTGCGTGGAGGTATGGAACCTCCTCCCGGTCCGTCGACGGACAGGGCCACTGCAGGCCACCTGCTGCTTCGAGGTGCTCGTACGTCATGCCGAAGTGGTCCGGCGACACCGATCGCAGTTCGTCCCACACCTGCTGCGCGGTCTGATCGGGCCAGTCGGCGCCGAGGGCCTGGGCGAGCGCGGTGATGATGTCGATGTCGTCGCGGGCGCCGGACGGGGGCTCGACCGCTTTGCGGACGCGCTGCACGCGTCGCTCGGAGTTGGTGACCGTGCCTTCGGACTCGCACCATGCAGCACTCGCCGGGAGCACCACGTCCGCTAGCTGCGCCGTCCGCGTGAGAAACAGGTCCTGCACCACGAGGTGATCCAGACCCTCGAGGAGCGGCACGACGTGACCGGAGTTCGGCTCGGACTGCGCAGGGTTCTCGCCCACGACGTAAACGGCCCGCAGTTCCTTGCGCTCCATCGCCTCGAACATCGACGTGAGGTGCATCCCGTTGCGCGGCGGGATGCTGGTTCCCCAGACCCTGTCGAGCCTCGCTCGCGCCTCGGTGTCCTCCACATCACGGAAGCCGGGCAGGCGGTTCGGGAGCGCGCCCATGTCGCCGCCGCCCTGCACGTTGTTCTGCCCCCGCAGCGGCTGCACACCCGAGTAGGGGCGGCCGACGTGCCCGGTGAGGATCGAGAGGTTGATGAGGGCGAGCACGTTGTCGACGCCGGTGATGTGCTCGGTGATGCCCAGGGTCCAGCCGAGCTGGGCGTGTGCCGCAGTTGCGTACGCATGGGTGAGTTCGCGGATCGCCTCGGCAGGCACGCCGGTTACCTGCTCGGCCCGCTCGAGCGTCCACGGCTCCACGCACGCCCGGTACTCCTCGAAGCCCTGTGTGGCGTTCGCCACGAACTCGCTGTGGTGGAGCCCGCTGGCGATGATCTCGCGGCCGACCGCGTGGGCGAGCGCAATGTCCGTTCCGACGTTCAGCCCGATCCAACGATCGGCGAACCGCGCCGTTGGGGTGCGCCTCGGGTCCACGACGTAGAGACGGGCACCGCGGTGGAGCGCCTTCAGCACGTGATGGAAGAAGATCGGGTGCGCCTCACGCGCGTTCGATCCCCACAGCACGATCACGTCGGTGTTCTCCACCTCCGCATAGGAGGAGGTGCCACCGCTTGCCCCGAACGCTGTGATCAGACCGATCACGGAGGGAGCGTGTCAAGTTCGGTTGCAGGAGTCGACGTTGTTGGTGCCGAGCGCCGAGCGGGCGAACTTCCCGGTGAGGTAGTTCACCTCGTTGGTCGCCTTCGAGCACGAGAACACTCCGACGTTGCGCGTCGGGTCTGCGCCCGGGGCGTCGAGCACGCGGCGGAACCCGAGGGCCGCCCGGGCAATGGCCTCGTCCCACGTTGCGGGGCGGAGCACACCGTTGTCGCGCACGAGCGGTGTGGTGAGCCTGGGGTAGTTCTCGGTGCGGTCGCGGCGTGCCATGATCCGTGTGTTCCCGGCGCCGTCAGGCCGGGAACGCCCCCAGCATCCGGGCCGCAGAGAGGGTGTTCTCGAGCAGGCAGGCGATGGTCATCGGGCCGGTTCCGCCGGGCATCGGGGTGATCGCCCCGGCTACGGACTGCACGGCATGGAAGTCAACATCGCCCACGATGCCGGCCTCGGTGCGCGAGATGCCGACGTCGATGACGGCTGCCCCGGGCTGCACGTGTGCGGCCGTGATCATGCGTGCCGAACCGGCGGCCGCCACGATGATGTCGGCCTCCCGGCAGACGCTGATGAGATCAGGAGTGCGGGAGTGGGCGAGGGTCACGGTGGCGTCCACACCCTTGCGGCCGAGCAGGAGCACCATCGGCAGCCCCACGAGCGTGGAACGGCCGATGACGACTGCTCGCTTGCCGTTTGTCTCCACGCCGTAGCGCTCGAGCAGGCGCATCACGCCGAGTGGGGTGCAGCCGATGTGGCCGGCCTGCCCGCGCACGAGACGCCCCATCGAGCGCTCGGTGAGACCGTCGACGTCCTTCTCCGGTGGGATAAGCGCAAGGACGGGTTCGGGGTCGAGGCCGTCCGGCAGCGGCAGTTGGCAGAGGATGCCGTGCACGTCCTGGTCAGCGGCGAGTGCTGCCACAGCGTCCTCGACCTGGCTTTGAGTGGCCGTTGCCGGCAGCACGACACCGCGGGACACCATGCCGGCCTCGGTGGCTTTCTTGTGCTTGTTGCGCACGTAGATCTGGCTCGGGCCGTCGTCGCCGACCAGCACGGTGGCAAGGCACACCGCCGGCGAGCCGGCCGCCTCGATGGTGTGCCGGAGCCCGGCCACGATCTCGTCACGGAGGCGGTTTCCGTCCATGAGCACCGCACCGCCGGGCGTGCGGTCGACCGGGAGGGACGCGACCGGGGTACCGACCCGCTCCGGGGAACCTGAACTCATGTGCACAGTGTGCCGTAACGAGCAAGCGCATCCCTCCCCGGATCGGGACAGTCGCGGCGACTGCCCGGACCCCGGGATGGGCGAGACTTACACGGTGACCATGCCGACGGACCTCGAGATCGCCCGGACGGCCCGGCTCGCGCCGCTCTCCGAGGTAGCGAAGTCCATGGGGCTGCCCGAGCACCTCCTCGAGCTGCGCGGCGACCACGTCGCGAAGATCCGTCTCGGCGCGATCGACGAACTCGCCGACCGGCCGAGGGCGAAGTACGTACTCGTCACGGCCGTCACGCCCACACCGCTCGGTGAGGGCAAGACCACCACGGCGGTGGGTCTCGGTCAGGCCATGCGCCACATCGGCAAGCGCGCCACGCTCACGCTGCGCCAGCCTTCGATGGGCCCCACCTTCGGGATCAAGGGCGGGGCGGCCGGTGGCGGCTACAGCCAGGTGGTGCCGATGGAGTCGCTCAACCTGCACCTCACGGGCGACTTCCACGCGGTCACCTCCGCCCACAACCTGCTCGCCGCAATGCTCGACAACCACCTGTACCACGGCAACGAACTCGGCCTCGATCTCGACAACATCACGTGGCGCCGTGTGCTCGACGTGAACGACCGTGCGCTGCGGAATATCACGATCGGCCAGGGTTCCCCCCAGGACGGCGTCGTGCGCCAGAGCGGTTTCGACATCACCGCTGCATCCGAGGTGATGGCCATCCTCGCGCTCGCTACCTCGGTGCAGGACCTGCGTTCTCGGCTCGGCCGGATCGTGGTGGGTTACACGCCGGACGGCGCCCCGGTTACGGCTGAACAGCTGCACGGCGCTGGCTCGATGGCGGTCATCATGAAAGACGCCCTCGCGCCGAACCTGCTGCAGACCATCGAGAACACCCCGGTGATCGTGCACGCCGGACCGTTCGGCAACATCGCCACCGGGAACTCCTCGATCATCGCGGACCTCATCGGTATCCGCACCGGTGACTACCTGATCACCGAGGCGGGCTTCGGGGCGGACATGGGTGCCGAGCGCTTCTTCAACATCAAGTGCCGGGTGTCCGGTCTGCAGCCGGACGCTGCTGTGCTCGTGGCAACCGTGCGCGCGCTCAAGGTGCACTCAGGAAGGTTCCGGGTGGTTGCGGGGCGGCCACTGCCACCCGAACTGCTCGCCGAGAATCCCGACGACGTCCGCGCGGGCGCGGCCAACCTCCTCAAGCAGATCGAGAACGTGAGGCTGCACGGGGTGTCGCCCGTGGTCGCCATCAACGCGTTCCCCGGCGATCACGCCAGTGAGCATCAGGTGATTCGCGAGATCGCGGAGTCGGCGGGCACGCGCGTGGCGGTCACCACGCACTTCGCCGACGGCGGGCGCGGTGCCGTCGGGCTCGCTCGCGCGGTCGAGGAGGCGTGCAACGAGCCGACCGACTTCCGCCTGCTCTATCCGGACGAGTTCACGCTGCGCCAGAAGATCGAGCGTGTCGCCACTGCCGTCTACGGGGCCGGTGCGGTGGACTACTCGCCGCTGGCGAACGAGCAACTGGACAACTACGAGCGAAATGGGTTCGGCCGCCTGCCGGTGTGCATCGCCAAGACACACCTGTCGATCTCCGGCAACCCGGCGCTGCTCGGTGCCCCGACCGGTCACACGCTCGGCGTGCGGGAGGTACGGGCCTCGGTGGGGGCAGGCTTCGTCTATCCCGTCTGCGGGGAGATGCGCACGATGCCCGGGCTCGGGCGACAGCCGGCCGCGGCGATCATTGATCTTCTCGAGAACGGCGACATCGTCAACCTGTCCTGACCTCGTTGCTCAGGGGACCGGCAGCGTGATCGTGAAGCGGCAACCAGCCCCTGGTGAGGTGTTGAGGGTGATAGTCCCGTGGTGGGCCTCCACGATGGATTTCGCGATCGACAGGCCGAGCCCCGACCCGCCGCTGTGGCGCGAGCGTGAGGGATCCCCGCGGTAGAAGCGTTCGAAGGCGTGGCCCGCTTCGTCGGCCGTCATACCGTCACCGTGGTCGACCACCTCGACGGTCGCGGTGGACCCTGTCCGCCGTGCGGACAGAGCGATGCCTACCGTGCCGGGGGTGTGCACGAGTGCGTTGTGCACCAGTACGCCGACCACCTGTCGCAGTCGGTGGTCGTCTCCGGTCACCACCAGCTCGCCGGGTGCGGGCGCGTCGAGGAGTACCGAACGTGTCGGCTGCATCGCAAGCGCGTCGGCGGCTGCATCGTTGAGCACCTGGCCGAGGTCCACGGGCTCCTGCGCGAGCGGTCGCTTCTGGTCGAGGTTCGCGAGCAGCAGGAGGTCCTCTACGAGCGTGCCCATGCGACCCGCCTCCTGCCCGACGCGCCGCATCGCATCATCGAGGCGGTCCGACTCGGACAGACCGCCCTGTTGGTAGAGGTCCACGTACCCGCGGATGGACGTGATGGGCGTGCGCAGCTCGTGCGAGGCGTCCGCCACGAACCGGCGCAAACGGTCCTCCGCACCCTGACGCTCGTTGAGCATCACGTTGAATGCGTGGCCGAGTCGTCCGGTCTCCGTGCGGGTGTCGTCGAACCCCACCCGGTGACCCCGTTCGCCGGCCGTCACTGCGTCGGCCGCGAGGGTCATCTCCTTGATGGGCCGCAGTCCGAGCCGCACGAACCACCACGCAACGAGCGCGCTCATGGCGAGCAGCACGAGCGCTGCGACACCGAAGGCGACGAGCAGTCGGTTGATCGCTGCCTCGGTGCGCGTGAGGGGGAGCGCAACGATTACCCACGAACCGTTCTGGCGGGGCACCACGGCCACACGGAACCGGTTCGACGAGGAAACACCGCGAACCGTGATGAGTACTCGCTCCGAGGTGCTTGCACGCGCCCGGATGTCAGCGAGAGAGATGCGGGGCGTGTCGGACAGCAGCCCACTCGTGATGATCGGACGGAGCACCCCCGCCGGGGTGAGTCGCGCGGCGTACATCTCCGAGAACGGGGAGTCCGCCGGGGCATCCTCGATGTCGGACACGATGTCGGACTCGTTGGCGGGCCGGCCGGGACGGATCGGCCTCCCGTCGGCGCCGGTCCCGCTTCCCGGTCGCGGGCGGACGTTGAGCGCACCGACCGTTCCGTCGGTCACCAGCCCGAGTTGGCGGTCGACCTGGCGGAGGAGGTATCGCTGCTGCGAGGAGATCACGAACCAGGCCGCAACGCCGAACGCCACGAAGATCGCGACGAGTCCGATGAGCAGGCGCGAGCGGAGGCTCATCCCTCGTCACGCAGGCAGTAGCCAACGCCGCGGATGGTGTGGATGAGCTTGGGCTCCACGAAGTCGACCTTGCGTCGGAGGTAGCTCATGAACGTCTCGATGACGGAGGACTCGCCGCCGAAGTCGTAGTCCCAGACGTGGTCGAGGATCTGGGCGCGGGTGAGCACACGGCCGGTGTTCGTGAGGAGATAGCGCAGCAGCTTGAACTCGGTGGCGGACAGCTTGACGGCCTGGCCGGCGCGTGTCACCCGGTGTGCGTCGTCGTCAAGCTCGAGGTCGGCGCAGCGCAGCGTCTTCGGTCCGGTACCCATCCCGGCTCGTCGCAGGGCGAGCTGGACGCGGGCAACGAGTTCGGCAACGGCGAAGGGTTTCACCATGTAGTCGTCGCCCCCGATGGTGAGCCCCTGCACACGGTCATCGGTGGAATCGCGCGCGCTCAGGAAAATCACCGGCATGAGTTGACCGGAGTCGCGGAGCCTTCGGAGCACGTCGAAACCGTTGAGATCGGCAAGCATGACGTCGAGGACAATGACGTCCGGCTGGAACGACGTGGCTGCCGCGATGGCATCCCGGCCCGTCGCAGCGCACTGCGTCTGCATCCCGACGAGCCGGAGTGCCGATTCGACGAGGAAGGAGATGTTCTCCTCGTCGTCCACCACGAGGATGCGGGGGGCACGGTCGCTCATTCGGTTGCCATTGTCGCTCACACAGCCCAGTGTCCGCCGCTTGGCTGGCAGCGGGCCGGGGGTTTCCTGTGGGTTTGCTGTGACTTCCGGCGTTCACCACTGGCAGTGTTCGGGCTGCTCAGCGGCACCTTCCGGCGGCCCGGTGGTGGGCCGGTAGCCTCGCGGCGTGCTGCAGCGAATGTCGACCCTCTTCCTCCGGACCCTTCGAGAGGACCCGTCGGACGCCGAGGTGCCGAGCCACCGCCTGCTCGTCCGCGGCGGGTACATCCGGCGTGCCGCACCCGGTGGGTTCACCTGGCTGCCGCTCGGGTGGTCCGTGTACCGCAACGTCGAGAACATCGTCCGCGAGGAGATGGACCGCGCCGGTTTCCAAGAGGTGCACTTCCCGGCACTGCTGCCGCGTGAGCCGTACGAGGCCACCGGCCGCTGGGCGGACTACGGCGACAACCTCTTCCGGCTGAAGGACCGCCGGGGTAACGACTTCCTGCTCGCGCCCACGCACGAGGAGATGTTCACGCTGCTCGTGAAGGACCTGTACTCGTCGTACAAGGACCTGCCGCTGTCGATCTACCAGATCCAGACGAAGTACCGGGACGAGGCGCGGCCGCGTGCCGGCCTGCTGCGCGGTCGCGAGTTCTCGATGAAGGACTCGTACTCGTTCGACATTGATCAGGAAGGCCTGCAGCGCAGTTACGACGCGCACCGTGAGGCGTACCAGCGGACCTTCGACCGTCTCGGTCTCCCCTACGTGATCGTCTCGGCGGTCTCCGGCGCCATGGGGGGTTCGGCCTCCGAGGAGTTCCTCGCGCCGCTCGAGGTCGGCGAGGACACCTTCGTGCGGTGCTCGGACATGGTGTGCGGCTACGCAGCGAACACCGAGGCAGTGCAGGTTCGTGCCCCCGGGGTCGCATCGACCGATGGTGTCCCGAACGCTCACGTGGAGGACACCCCGAACACGCCGAGCATCACAGCGCTGGTGTCGCTGCTGAACCACGAGCCGGGCCTGCGACGTTCGGATCGTGACTGGGTGGCCGGCGACACGCTGAAGAACGTGATCGTGAGGCTCCGCTACCCGGATGGCACCACCCAGGCGCTCGCCGTGGGCCTCCCCGGTGACCGGGAGGTGGACATGAAGCGCCTCGAGGCACAGGTATCACCGGCCGAGGTGGAGCCCTTCGGCGACGAGGACTTCGCGAAGCATCCGTCCCTCGTGAAGGGGTACATCGGGCCGGGCGTGCTCGGCGTCCACGGCACGAGCGGCGTGCGCTACCTCGTCGACCCGCGCGTAGCCGCCGGTTCGCGCTGGGTCACCGGTGCGAACGAGCACGGCAAGCACATCGTGGACCTCGTGTGCGGTCGGGACTTCACCCCGGACGGCAACATCGAGGCAGCCGAGGTGCATGCAGGGGATCCGTGCCCGCAGTGCGGCTCGGCTCTCGAGATCGCCCGCGGCATCGAGATCGGTCACATCTTCCAACTCGGCCGCAAGTACGCCGAGGCACTCGGTCTCAGCGTGCTCGACCAGAACGGCAAGCAGGTGGTCGTCACCATGGGCTCGTACGGCATCGGCGTCTCGCGCGCCGTGGCCGCGATCGCCGAGACGTGCTACGACGACAAGGGCCTGTGCTGGCCACGCGAGGTTGCGCCGGCCGATGTGCACGTCGTGATCGCCGGCAAGGACGAGGCACTGATCGCCGCGGCCGAGAGCCTGTGCGCGAACCTGCACAACGAAGGGGTGCGGGTGCTGCTCGACGACCGTGCAGGGGTGTCGCCGGGCGTGAAGTTCAACGATGCCGAACTGATCGGCGTGCCCACGATCGTGGTGGTGGGCCGTGGTGTCGCCACCGGCACCGTTGAGGTGAAGGACCGCAAGACCGGTGTGAAGCAGGACGTGAGCCTCGCCGGAGCAGTACCGCACCTCGTCGCGCTCTGCCGATAGGCCCCCAACGGGGGAAGCAGAGTCAGTACGTCGGTTTCGGGTTCTTCGGGCCGGCAGCCGTGTGGCTGGTGCCAGGGGGGTCAACCGCCCACGTGGGCACCTCGCCCCAGCCCTCGCCGTAGACCAGCTCGCCGATCGGCCGACGCCGCACCGGGCCGTGGTGGCCGACTGGCCTGCCGAGTGTGATGGTGGCGGCGACGAACACGTTGTCGGGGATGTCGAGCAGGCTGCGCAACTCGCTCTCCACGAAGGCCTGGAACCCGGTGAGCACCCCGCCGTAGCCGAGTGCCCGTGCCGCGAGAAGGATGTTCTGGCAGGCCGGATAGACAGAGCTGCCCTCGAACGAACTCGGTTCGCGGTATCGAATGAGGCATGGCAGCACGAGTGCCGGTACCCGGTCGAAGTGGTCCACGTAGTCCTGCATCGCGGCCGCCATGCGCGCCTTCGGTGAGTTCTCCACGAGCCCGGATCCGGTTTGGTAACCGTCGTTGTCCTGCTTGCGCTTCCACAGGTCACGGGCAGCACCCGCAATGAGTTCCTTGGCGGCGTGTGCCTTCGGGCCGTCGGTAAGCGTGATGAACCGGAACTGCTGGCGGTTCGAGCCGGTTGGTGCCCGGGTGGCGGCGAAGAGGATCGCTCTCAGGACCTCGGCGGGTACCGGCTCGTCGTGATAGCGGCGGATGGCGCGGGTGGTGTTCAGTCCCTCGAGCAGCCCCACGGTGTCCGCGGGAAGTGGGGCACTGGCGAGGTGATTCGCCGGGACGTGCGGCTCGCCGCTCTGGTTTCCGGTCATGGATGGTTCCCCGTCATGGATGGCTCCCGGTCATGGATGGTGTCCCCGCCGGCGGTGATGCGGGCCCGGCCCGGGCATGCGAATAGGTGTCAGTCAAGCACCCCGACGCTTGCTGCAGCGCTATGGATTACACCGCGTTGTCCCCCTCGGAGGCGATCTCCCGAAGCCGGGCCACGACCCGAGCACGCCGGTAGCGCTCCGCCCGGGGTGTCCGTGACCGTTGCGCGGCGAGGTCGTTGATCGAGCGCCCGCTCGCAAGTGCAACCGCGAGGCGCAGGTCGTCCTGCTCCATGCCGGCATCGGCAGCGGCCCGCAGCAGCGCAACCACCTCGGCGAAGGAGCCCAGTGTTTCCTCGAACCGGAACTCGTCGCGCTCGTCGTTGCCGGAGCGGATCTCCTCGTCGATCGGGGTGGTTGCCACCCGTCGTAACCGGGCTGGCCGCACGAATGTCTGGTACTCGATGTCGCGCAGCAGGTTGGCGGCCACCCGGCTGGG
>CAEZXX010000010.1_pt1 | contig 20762 bp, 17 predicted proteins | sample 7265361 | NCBI WGS metagenome assembly CAEZXX01 (sample SAMEA6813919, study PRJEB35770) | freshwater metagenome | biome: Freshwater; feature: Freshwater reservoir; material: water | place: Czech Republic | collected 2017-04-14 | depth 30m m
CAGTACGAGTCGCAGTTCGTGGCGTACGGCGTCCACGGGGTGCCCGCTTCTGCCTCTCCTGCTACGACAATCTTTCCGCCCAACACCGGCTTCTCGGCTGTCGTGGTGGTTGGCGCCTCGGTGCCGAGACCGGTGGTGGTCTCGGGTGCAGCTTCGGTGGTCTCTGTCGCTGCAGTGCTCGACGTTTCGCCGGCGTCCTCACTGCCGCCGCAGGCCGCACCCAAGAGCGCGATTGCGACAACGGTAGACACGATGGCGATACGGCGGCGCTGGGCGTGGAAGGTGGTTTTCACGCGTTATTTCCCCTGTTGGTTTGGAGCGGTTCCCGCTTGATGAACTGTGACGCATGCCACAGCCTCAGTAGAAACGTACCACCCCGCTTTATGGCGTGTCACCAGCCTCGCTGGCGGAGATCAAACGGCGGGGTTCCACTTGCGGTTTACCGAATTCGGTACCCTTTCACAGCCCCCCAGTCACCAGACAGGAAGTCAATGCGTCTCATCAGATCAGTAGTTGCCACTACAGCGGTTGCGGTTATCGCCCTCTCGGCCTGCGGGAACAATTCTTCGGCCCCGACAACCGTCGAGGCGGTGACGACAGCAGCAGGTCCGCGCGTGGTGTCGATCGGTGTCATCACCCCACAGGAAGCCGGCCTGACCGACTTCGGCCTCGGAATGCTCCGCTCCGTCGAACTGGCGGTCGCCGAGGCGAACGCCGCCAATGCGGTTCCCGGATGGACCATTGAGGTGAAGGCCTTCGACGACTCCAGTGACCCGGAGAAGGGCAAAGCTGCTGCGGCTGCTGCGATCGCCGACGGTTCGGTGGTGGCCGTTGTCGGTTCCTACAACTCTGGCGTAGCGGCGGCAATGCTCCCCGCACTGTCCGAGGCGGGTCTCGCCCTCGTCTCGCCGAGCAACACGCTCACCTCGCTCACGCTCGGCACAGACCTCGCGAATCCTGCCCGCCAGTTCAGGAACTACTTCCGGATGGTCGGGGCCGACGACAAGCAGGGCGTGTTTCTCGCGGAACAGGCAATCAAGGCCGGTTTCAAGACGGTAGCGGTAGTCAGCGAGACCAAGGCAGTGTCCAAGGGCCTTGCAGATATCTTCGCCGCCTCGTTCGTTGCCAAGGGTGGCAAGGTGGTCGTGACCGAGGTAGTGGCTGACGGCGCAACCGACTTCGCCCCGTTCGTTGCCAAGGCAACGGCTGCCAAGCCGGACCTCGTGTTCTTCGGCGGCGAGTACCCCGTCGCTGCAACGCTGCGCACGCAGGCACTCGCTGCTGGTCTGATCGTGCCGGTGATGGGTGGCGACGGGATCAAGGACGATGCGCTCGTCGGCGCTGCTGCCGAAGCCGCCGAGGGCGTGCTGGCCAGCACGGTTGGCGTGCCGCTCGAGGAGTTCGAGTCCGCAAAGGCCTTCCTCGCTGCGTACGCCGCAGCCGGCTTCACGGAGCCTTCCTCGGCGTACGGACCGTATGCCTATGACGCAGCAAGCGCGATCATCCGCGTGCTTCCCGCGCTGCTCGGCGATTCCATTCCGGACGACATCCGGGTGAACCTCACGAAGGCACTGATGACCGTCACGTTCGACGGCGCGAGCGGCAGGGTTGCCTTTGACCAGTACGGCGACACGCTGTACCCGGTGTTCACCCTGTACGAGGTGAAGGCCGGCGCCTGGGTGCCGGTTCGTTGAGCCGAACCCCCGAGTCAACAGGACGCTGACCATATGGCTGTATCCGTTCCGACGAGCCTCGCCGAGGCGGTGTCGCTGCTCTCCGGTGCCCCGGATTCGGTCGTGCTCGCAGGTGGCACCGACCTCATGGTCGAGGCGAACTCCGGTCACCGTCAGATCGCCTCGGTCATCGCCATCGACCGTGTTCCCGAACTGCGGACGTGGGGGGTCGACGTCGTTCGTCGGAATTTGTGGATCGGTTCCGGGGTTCCGTATTCGACGGTGATGCAGCCCGGGATCGCCTCACTCGTGCCGGCGCTCGCGCAGGCAAGCCGCACCGTTGGTTCCCCACAGATTCGCCACGTCGGGACCATCGGCGGCAATCTCGGAACGTGCTCACCGGCAGGCGACACGCTGCCCGTGCTCGCCGCACTCGATGCGCGGGTACATCTGGCCTCCGTTTCCGGCGAGCGAAGCGTGGGGTTCGACGAGTTCATGGTGGGGGTGAAACGGACCTCCCGGAGACCCGATGAGTTGATCACGGGGGTGACGATCCCGATCCTCAACGGTTGGCAGGGCTACAGCAAGGTGGGCGTCCGTAACGCCATGGTGATCGCTACCGCGTCGAGTTGTCTGGCCGTCGATACCGACGGCCGGAGCGTACGCATCGGCCTCGGCTCGGTGGGCCCGGTGATCATTCGTTGTGGTGAGGCCGAGCAATGGATCTCGGGCCGGGTTGACTGGTCCGAGTTGTCCGTGAGCAACGCCGACGTGGACGAGTTCGGTCTCCGGTGTGGCGCTGCTGCCCGCCCGATTGACGATCACCGCTCAACGGCCGCCTACCGGCGTCGGGCCGTAGAGGTTCTTGCAGCCCGCCAACTGAGGAGAGCGTTCCCGAATGGCTGAGTTCTATGGATTGAGGGTGAACGGTACGAATCGCGAGGTGGTGGATGCACAACTCGGCGAGAGCCTGCTGTTCGTGCTTCGTGAGCGCCTCGGCCTGCTGGGGACCAAGGGAGCCTGTGAGCAGGGGGAGTGCGGCTCGTGCTCGGTGCTGCTCGACGGCGAACTGGTGTGTGCCTGCCTCGTGCTGGCGGCCGCCCAGAGCGGTCGGGAGATCATCACGATCGAGGGTGTCTCGCCGAGCGGTGTGTCGACCGATGTTCAGCAGGCCTTCGTCGAGGCCGGCGCGGTCCAGTGCGGGTTCTGCACCCCGGGCTTAGTGATGGCAGCACACTCCCTCCTCGAGCGCGTGCCGAATCCGACCGATACCGAGATCCGCGAGGAGCTCTCCGGGAACATCTGCCGCTGTACCGGTTACGGCCGGCTCATTCAGGCTGTTGCTGATGTCGCCAGGGTCCGTCTGTCGAATGGGGTATCCCGTGACTGACAGCGAGGTGCTCATCGGGCGTCGCAACGGTCTGATTGGCGACAGCGTCATCAGGCCCGATGGTGTCGAGAAGGTCCGCGGTGAGTTCCGCTTCGCCTCGGACCTCCCGATGGAGGGAGCGCTGTGGGGAGCAACCCTGCGATCGCTGCACCCGCATGCGCGGATCAAGCGACTCGATGTCACTCCCGCTTGGGCGATCCCCGGTGTCGAGGCGATCATCACGGCCGAGGACGTTCCCGGAAAGTCCACGTACGGCCTCATCTTTGCCGACCAACCGGTGTTCGCATCGGACGTCGTGCGCTACGTGGGCGAACCGATTGCCGCCGTGGCAGCAGACCATCCCGAGACCTGTCGCAAGGCTCTTGCTGCGATCGTGGTGGAGTACGAGTTACTCGAGCCGCTCACCGACCCCGAACGGGCGGTAGACGGTAGTCATCCGCCGATTCACCCCGACGGCAACGTCATCCGGCACCAGCGGGTGCTGTGCGGTGATAGCAGCGCCACCGGTCCCGTGGTGGTCGAGGGTTCGTACGAGATGGGGATGCAGGACCAGGCGTTCCTCGGACTTGAGGCTGCACTCGCACTGCCGGACCCAGGTGGCGCGGGAGTCGAATTGCATGTTGCCACTCAGGCAATGCACGAGGATCTCCACCAGATCGCTGCCTGTCTCGGTCTCCCCGAGGACAAGGTTCGCCTCGTGCTCGCCGGGGTCGGTGGGGCATTCGGCGGACGAGAGGATCTCTCGCTGCAGGTGCACACCTGTCTGCTCGCGCTTCGGACCGGCCGCCCGGTCCGCGTGCACTACGGCCGTGAGGAAAGCTTCCTCGGCCACATCCATCGCCATCCGGCAACGATCTGGATGCGGCACCACGCCACCTCGGACGGTCGGATCGTGAAGATCGAGGCCCGCTTCCTGCTTGACGGCGGGGCGTATGCGTCGACGAGCAGCGCGGTACTGGTGAACGCCGTGACACACGCGCAGGGCCCGTACGTGTGCCACAACGCTGTCGTGGACGGATGGTCTGTGCGCACCAACAACCCTCCTTGCGGGGCGATGCGCGGATTCGGCGTGGTCCAGGCGTGCTTCGCGCACGAGGGTCAGATGGACAAGCTCGCTGCTGCGTGTGGCCTCAGCCCGGTTGAGGTTCGCCTGCGGAACGCCATGCGCACGGGCGATCGCCTGATTACCGGCCAGGTCATCGAGAACGTCGCACCGGTGGAGCGCTGTATTCGCGAGACCGATGCGCTCCCATTGCCTGACGAGCCCATCGGTGGCTACGGCGACGACCCGATGCGCCTGCCGGGTGGAGCCGGGTTGACGGCGGACCGGAGCCACATCCGTCGCGGCATCGGTTGGGGAGTCGCTATCAAGAACATGATGTACTCCGAGGGCTTCGACGACTACTCGACGGCTCGGTGCGTTCTCGAGGATGGCGTGGCAACACTGAAGTTCGCCACGGCGGAGGTTGGGCAGGGATTCGTGACGATTGCGCAGCAGATCGCCCGAACGCTCTTGGGGGTTGACGAGGTACGCCTCGACCGGATTGACACCACGATCGGCTCCGCAGGGAGCACATCGGCGTCCCGCCAAACGTGGATGAGTGGCGGTGCCGTGGACATGGCTTGCAGGCGTGTGCGCGAGCGCCTATTCGAGCATGTCGGACAGCTGTGGGCGACGGATCCAATTCGGCTTGTGATCGAGGGCGACTGCGTGGTCGACACCGTCGACCCCGCCCGCCGCATCTCGGTCTCGGACGCGACGAGCGGCGTACGGCTCGCCGAGACGGCGGAGTACCACCACCCACCGACAGAGCCGCTCGACGAGAACGGACAGGGGGCGTGCCACACAGCGTTCGCCTTCGTGGCACACCGTGCCGTCGTGGACGTTGACCCTCAGCTCGGTCTCGTTAAGGTTGTGCAGATCGCCACCGCCCAGGACATCGGTGTGGCGCTCAACCCACTCTCGGTCATCGGACAGCTCGAGGGTGGAATCGCCCAGGGCCTTGGCCTCGCTGTGATGGAGGAGATCGTCATGCAGGACGGACGGATCCGGAACCCATCGTTCACCGACTACTTACTTCCAACGTTTCTCGACATGCCCGCCGTACTGGCGTCGCTCATCGAGGAGCCCGACCCGAGGGCGCCGCTCGGCGCCAAGGGTGTCGGTGAGCCACCCTGTATCTCGGTAACGCCGGCGATCGTTGCGGCGATCAGGGATGCCATTGGCAAGGACCTTCATCGGGTTCCCGTCCGCCCGCAGGACATCTGTCTCTGAGGGTTTTGTCCAGGTTGCTGTTCGTGCGTTTGTGATCGTCTACCGTCGTGCTGTCGGTTGTGGAATGCGGAGGAGCAAGAGTGTCCGAAGAGCGCGAGATCATGACGTGGGATCTGTTCGGCCGGGGTTCACGCGAACTGGCGCAGGCCATTGCAGACTCCGGCTACGAACCGGACATGATCCTCGCGATCGCGCGAGGTGGTCTACTCCCCGCCGGGGCGCTCGGCTACGCACTCGCGGTGAAGAACATCTACACGATGAACGTCGAGTTCTACACCGGGGTCGACGAGCGCCGGGAGGTTCCCCTCATCCTCCCGCCGGTCCCCGATTTTCAGCTCGTGAAGCAGGCCAAGGTGCTGATCGTGGATGATGTAGCCGATACGGGTGGCACCCTCAAGGTGGTTCAGGAGTTCTGCGCCGGCAAGGTGGCTGAGGTACGAGCAGCGTGCCTGTACGAGAAGTCGCACTCCGTCGTGAAGTGCGAGTACGTCTGGAAGCACACCGACCAGTGGATCAACTTCCCCTGGAGCGACAAGGATCCCATCGTAAAGCGGGTTGGCATCGTCAAGGACGCCTGACGCGAGCGTTCAGTGCGTGGCGATGCGTGTGCGGAGCCATTCGGTCGGTACCACCCCGACCAATCGGTTATCCGTCCACACGGTGAGGACCGGCATCAGCGGACTCACGCGGGCGAGCGCGTACACGAGGGACTCGTCCGGTCGAGATCGAGCGAGGTTGCCTGCGGGGACCATGAGCGACCCCAGCGACGTGGTGCCCCGTTGATCCTCGGGCACGCGTTCCATTCGTGACTCAGTGACAATGCCCATGAGGTTGCCGTCGGGGTCGGTCAGGGCAACAACACCGGCGGAGCCGATACGGGAACGCTCCCAGAGCATGGTGGCGACGTCGGTCTGCGGTTGTGCCCCGGCGATCCCGAACCACGTGAGGTCCCCGACGCTCATCCCGGCAAGGCGTCTGCAGGCCAATGCTGCCTGACGCTCCGTTGCCGCATTGACCGCGAGGAACACGCCGGTGAGCGGCACCATCAGGCTCCCGATGCCGCGGAACGCGAGGAACGCACCCGCCCCGGCCACGGCGGCGCCGAGGACCACGCCGAGTTGTGCCGCTTCGCCGCGCGCACGGTAACGATCTCCGTGACGCGACCAGCGCCACGCCCCGACGATGCGGCCGCCGTCGAGCGGGGCTCCGGGCAGCAGGTTGAACGCGGCGAGCACGGCATTGGTGAGCCCGAGCCAGAACAGCACACCGACGGCAACACCACGCACGTCGAGCAGGTGGAGCAACGAGGCCCCGCCCATCCCCACGCCACCGAGGGCAGCGCTCATGAGCGGCCCGGCAGCGGCGATCCATCCTTCGGCCTTGGGGGTCGGGGCCTCAGCCCCGAGCGCAGCGATTCCACCGAGGCCCCACAATGTGATGCGTTCGGTGGAGACGCCGAATCTCCGAGCGGTGAACGCATGGGCGAGTTCGTGCATGAGCACGGAGCCAAGGAACAGAAGGCCGGCGAGGAAACCGACGAGCGGTCCGGCAACGCCACCGATGTTGAAGCCGACCAGTGCGATGATCACGGCGGAACTCCAGTGTGCGTGCACCGGAATGCCCCGGATCGTCAGGATCCTCGTACCGCGAAGCATGATGGCTTTCTAGCGCTCAACGGCGCCCATCGGTGATCACCCGGGCACAATTCCGTCCGCTCGCACCCCAGACACCTGCGCCGGGGAAGGTTGCGGCGCCCGTGAGATAGAGACCGGGGACCGCTGTCTCGTAATGCGTGAGTTCGGGGTTCTGGTTCCGCAGAGCCGCGAGCGGTCCTCCCGCGAACCCGGTTGCGTGGCCGAGGGGCATGTTGAACTCGGACTCGTACCGGTCCGGTGTCATCGCTCGCCAGTCGCGAACCCCGTCGAGGAAGCCCGGCTCCACGAGCGATGAGTAGGCCTCGAGCCAGCGCCGTGGCTCCGGCGATCCCTCCCACCCGCCCTGCAGGTCGTACGGCGTGAACAGGACCTCGAGGCTGAAGACGTGCGCACCGGATGGGGCCATGGACGGGTCGAGGATGGTTGGCAGGTTGGCGAAGAAGACCGGACGCTCCATCACCCGGCCCTCCGCGGAGCGGGCGTTCCCGCGGTGCAATTCGTCTACCGGCGGTGCGATCATCGCAGAGGGCGCCAGCGCGTCATAGCCGAGTCGTAAAGCGACGTCGGGGTCAACGCTGCGGTACCGGGGGAGCGAGGTGACGACGGCGTCGATCTTGGACTCGTACCCCTGGTGGCGCGGGATCGCCCGCCAACGCTCGACCATGGACTCGGCCGCTCTCGGGGCACCGCGCAGCCAGGAGAGGAACGTTGCATGGGGGTCACAGGCCGACACCACCGTTCCTGCTTCGATGAGCGTGCCGTCCTCGAGTTGCACGGCGCGGACGCGCTGTGGGTCGCAAAGAATTGCCGTGACCCGGCTCGAGGTGCGCGTCACCCCGCCGGCAGCCTCAAAGGCCCGGTGCAGGGTTACGGGCACCATGCCGCTGCCTCCGACGGGGCGACCGATCTGTGCAGCGTGGCGCATCGCGAGGCTGAGCGCACCCAGACCGGTGCGCGGTAGGAGTGGCGAGACCCCCCAGACCACCGGGCCGGTCGAGAGTGCGGGCCCGAGAATGGCCTCGTCGTCGAAGAACGTGCGTAAGACGTCGGCGGCGCTGTGTCTGCTCCAGCGGAGCAGCGTGGCGGCAGCCTTTGATCGCCGGGCGCCGAGCCCGATCAGCCGCCGGGCGGAGGGCGGCTCGCTTGCCGCAGCGAGAATCAGTTGCAGTGCGGGAACGGCCTCGTTCGCGTAGCGACGGTAGGCATCGGCCTGTTTCGGGTAGAGCAGTCTCAGTGCGTCAACCGTCCGGTCGACGTCTCGGAACACCGGCCATGCTGGTTGTGTGGTTCCGTCACCGGCCGGCCACGGGACGCTGAGCTGGCCGGGGTCGACCTCGAGGTACCGGAGTCCGTGCTGTTCCAGACCGAGTTCCTCGATGACCGGAGTGGTGCGGAACGTGAGGTGATCGCAGTTGCAGATGTTGACGGTCGCGCCCGCGAACTGCTCGCTGGAGGCGCAACCGCCGACGGAGTCTCTCGCCTCAAGGAGCAGGGTTCGAAGGCCCGACTTCGCGAGGTACCCAGCGCAGACCAACCCGTTGTGGCCCGCACCGACGACGATGGCGTCAAAATCGGTCATCGTCTCTATTCTGCCCGGTCGCTAGCGTGATCCTGATGCATCACCTCCGGATCGATACCGATCGCCTCCTTGGCCGAATCAATACTCTGGGGGAGATCGGACGCGTCAACGGCCCGAACGGCGAGTGGGGCAACGCTCGCATCGCCCTAAGCAGGGAGGACGCGCTCGGCCGGGATCTGGTGGTTTCGTGGATGCGCGACCTCGGGATGAGTGTCGCGGTCGACGCGATCGGCAACGCAGTCGGCACTTGGCCCGGTTCGGACCCGACGGCTGCCCCCGTGATGATGGGCTCGCACATCGACACCGTGCGCACCGGGGGCCGCTTCGACGGCAACCTCGGTGTGCTAGCGGGTCTCGAGGTAGTGGAGGCGGTGCAGCAGGCGGAGTTGCGCCCGAAGCGCTCGTTGCAGGTGGCGTTCTTCACCGATGAGGAGGGGGCCCGATTTCCCCCGGACATGCTCGGCTCCCTCGTATACGTCGGAGGTCTTGCCCTCGAGGAGGCGCTCGACGCAAGCGACTCCGATGGCGTGCGCCTCGGCGACGAGCTGAACGCCATTGGCTATGCGGGATCCATCCCTTGCCCCGCAGCAGCGTTCCCGCACGCGTTTGTGGAGTTGCACATCGAACAGGGCCCCTTGCTCGAGGATGAGCAGGTGACGATCGGGGCAGTCACCGGCGTGCAGGGGATCTCCTGGACCGAGATCATCGTGACGGGGCAGTCCGCCCATGCCGGCACCACGCCGATGAGGCTGCGCCGCGATCCGATGGTTGTTGCGGCTCAGGTCGTCACCGAGGCACGGGCCATCGCCCGGCGAATGGGTGGCACGCAGGTGGCAACCGTCGGGCGCCTCAACGCCTTCCCGGACCTCGTGAATGTCGTCCCTTCACGTGTCACGTTCACCGTGGATCTCAGGAACACCGATGAGGATCGCCTCCAACAGGCAGAGCAGGCCCTCTTCGCGTTCGCCCACCGGATGGCGGCCGAGGAGGGTTGCGACATCTCGATGAAGCCGCTCGCCCGCTTTGAGCCGGTTGAGTTCGACGCTCGGATGATCGATCTTGTCGAGAAGACCGCACAAGTGCTTGGTCACTCCGTGAAGCGCATGCCGTCAGGCGCAGGACATGACGCACAGATGCTCGCTCGAGTTTGCCCGTCCGCCATGATCTTCGTCCCCTCGATCAACGGGCTGAGTCACAACATCGCCGAGGATACCGCTCCGGCGGACCTCGCTGCCGGCGCGAACGTACTCCTGCAGACCGTGCTGACGCTGGCCCACGAGTAGCCGGCCGTTACCATCGCCCCATGAGTTCACACCGTCGTCTTGCGGACCTGAGAGCATCCGAGCTTCCCGGCCGGCTGAGCGATCGCTCCACCCTGGTGCTGCCTCTCGGGGCTATCGAACAGCATGGGCCGCACCTGCCGTACTCCACCGACCTCCTTGTTGCGCAGTCTGCGGCCGAGGCGACTGTGGAGCAGTGCGGAGACGATCACGATCTCTGGTTGCTTCCTGCGCTGGCGTATACGAAGTCGAACGAGCATGCGTGGGACACCGGCACGTTCTGGCTCTCGGCCACAACGATGCTCTCGGTGCTGGACGACATCGGTCGTTGCGCAGCACAGACCGGGGCGGAACGTCTGGCAATCCTGAACGGACACGGTGGGAATACGTCGCTGCTCGGCATGGCCTGTCGAGAACTCCGGCTCAAATACGGGCTGAAGACGTTCTTGCTGCATCCGATGGTGCCGCCCGATCACGGCGGTGCCTCCACCGGCGGGGAACTGGGTATGGGGATCCACGCCGGCATCGACGAGACATCAATGGTCATGCATCTGCGGCCCGACCTCGTGGATCTCACGCTCGCCGAACGCCACGTTCCCGAGGGTCTGGCGCAGAACAAGCACGTTCGGTTCGGGGGGTCGGTCTCATTCGGGTGGCTGTCGAACGATTTCGGACCCTCGGGAGTCATCGGCGATCCCACCGGTTCCAATGCTGCGCTTGGCAAGCGACTGTTCGACTCGTGTGTGGGATCGCTGTGCGAGGCATTCGGCGAGATCGAGCGCTTCGACTTCGGGCGCTAGTCGGCCGCTGAACCGGAGGCCGGCAACGTGTCGACCACCGGCAGAGCGATGCCCGCAGCGAGGATCTCGATCGTCGCAACCACCTGCTCCTCGCGTCGTGAGTGAGCGGACTGCGTCTCTGTGTGAGCATTGAGGTCGTAGCACGGAAAGCGCGAGCCCCCGAGGGTAAGACGAATCGATGATCCCGCCCGCACCCGTACGGCGATCGGTCGGAGCGTGATCTCCCAGTGCCTCTCCGTGCCGACCTGCTTTCCGTGGCTCATACGTTGGGCGTAGGAGGTAACTACACGAGCGGAGAGATCCGGGGCCACGACACACAGCGTCGCGATCAGGTCATGCCGTGGACGGTCGCTGCGGGTTACGACGCGGACGGTCGGGCTGCCGGCAATCACGAGGTCCTCCCCGAGGGCCTCGGTGTCGAAGCACGCGAGGTCCCGACGGTCGTGGATCGCTGACTCGTCCTGATAATCGATCGGGCCGCCCGGGACCGGGGCGTGGGGCTCGACCACTACCGGAACGGGTGCGCCGAGCACGCGATCCTCCTCACCAATGATCTCAAGCAGGCGACCGTCTCCCCAACGGGACAGCGCGGAGCCCGACTCGGACAGCGCTGACCATCGGCGGGTGTGTGCCAGGGGCGGCCACTGCTCCGCCTCACGCCATCCCTCATTGATAACGAAGTACCGAACGGGAGGCTTTGACGCTGCTTGGCTCCTGCCGAACGCCCGGTCGAAGAAGGCCAGCAGCGCCGCCGGTAGGCCCGAGGGGGACCCATCCACGCCGAACTCGATCCCACCGTGCACCGTGCCCCACGGCATGTGCGACCATGGGCCGAACCAGGCCTCTGCGCCGAGGCTTCCCACCAGTTGTGCAGTGCCGCTCGAGAAGTCGTCGAACCAGCCGAGAACGCTGAACGCCGGCACCTCGATTGCCTGGAGATCGGGGCGCCTTGCTGTCCAGTACCCGTCGTCCTCGGGGTGCGCCAACCACTCTTGGAACCACCGGGGCGGATCGGCCCCGAGCGCGTCGATGATCGGGACCATCGAGGTGTCGTACGGCACCGGTGGGCGGTGCGCGTCCTGGCCCGCGAGTTGGGCCGCCCAGAAACAGGCAAAGGGCCAGCGCAGCGTCCCTCCCTCGTAGGTCCAGCCCTCGTACGGGTCGCGTGCACACATCATCGGCGCGATGGCGCAGAGGCCCTTGGGCCGTCTGGCTGCTGCGTACAGCTGGTTCAGGCCTTGATACGAGAATCCGTACGTGGCGACTCGCCCGTCCGCGAATGGAAGCCCTGCAGCCCATTCGATCGTGGCCGCGCCGTCGGCTCCCTCGTCGACGAAGGGCTCAAACGTGCCCCCAGAGTCCCCTCGGCCCCGGCAGTCCTGCACGACGACGGCGTAACCGTGTCGGGCGAACCAGGACGGGTGGGGCAGTACCAGGCTCGACGCCACGGTCCTCCCGTAGGGCAGGCGCTGGAGCAGGACGGGGTACCGCCCGCCGTCGGACGGCAGCCACGCATCGGCAACGAGTTCAGTTCCGTCTGCCATGGTCGCCCGCAGACCGACCTGATGCGCAATGTTCATCCACCAAAACTTGCCACGCGCCCGCCATCGGCCACAATTGGGGCATGTTATTCCAGCAGCTGCTCCGAGACGGGGCCCACCGAACGCCCGACAAGATTGCACTCCACTGGGTAGAGCGCAATCGCTCCCTCACCTACGCCCAGGCCGTCGAACAGATGGACCGGGTGGCCGGTGCGCTGAGCACGCTCGGCGTGGGGCATGGGGACCGCGTGGGCATCTTCGCCCACAACGGTCTGGACTACCTGACGGCGATGTTCGGCACCTGGCGCCTCGGTGCCGTCAGCGCACTGATCAACCTGCAGTACGCGGACACCCTCGATTACTACGTCAACGACTCGCGGCCGAAGGTGCTGATCTACACAGGTGACTACCTCGAGACGATCGATCGTCACCGTGCCAACCTGCCATCGGTGGAGCACTACGTGTGCATGGATGGTCCGCAGCCGGGCGCTCACGACTGGTCTGCCCTGCTGGCCGATGCCCCGGCCCCGCCGCCGGACATGACCGTCGAGAGTGACGTTGCACACCTCTCGTACACCTCCGGCACCTCGGGGAACCCCAAGGGAGCCTGCCTTTCTCACGAGCCCACGCTTCGGGCAACCCGCTGCATTGCCGAACGTCTCCGTCTGACGGCATCCGACGTGAGCCTCGGGCCGACCGCACTGTCTTCTTCGTACCAGTTGGTGGCTAACCTGCTTCCGGTCCTCGCGGTCGGAGCGACAGCGTGTGTGATGAGCAAGTGGTCCGGCGCGTCCGGCTGGGAGGCGGCGGAGGCACTGGGCGTTACCTCGATCCCGGCGAACCCGACCGTGCTGCGCGATCTCCTCGATGAGTCAACAGTTCGCGGGAGCGCACCGGGCCGCCTGCGCCTGACCGTCAGTGGCGGCGGACCCGTGCCGCCGGGGCTCAAGCAGGCGTGGAGGGACCGCTTCGGCATTCCGCTCTGTGAGTCCTACGGTCAGTCCGAACTCGGTGGCTTTGTCGGGCTCTGGGCGGCCGACCAGCCGGTCACCGATGACCGTCTGCTGTCGTGCGGGCGGCCGCTGGCGGACAAAGAAGTCCGAGCACTCGACGATAACGGGGTCGAGGTGCCCACCGGTTCGCTGGGTGAACTCTGCCTGCGCGGCGGGTTCATGGCTGGGTACTGGGACCGGCCGGACAAGACCGCGGAGACCCTCCGTGATGGTTGGCTTCACACCGGCGACGTTGGCTTCATAGACACCGGGGGCTTTGTGTTCATGAGGGGCAGACTCAGCGAGCGACTCACGGTGCTCGGCGAACAGTGGTACCCGAGGGACGTGGAGGAGGTGCTGATGCGCCATCCATCGGTGCGCGAAGCGGCACTGGTCGGCTTCCCGGACCCGACGCTCGGTCAGCGGCCGGTTGCCTTCGTCACCCCCGTCGAACCGACGCTTCATCCTGCAGACACAAACGCCCTCGTACAGTTTGTACAGAAGGAACTCGGGCGCTGTCCGGCGTCGCTTTCCGTGGAAGTATTGGAGTTCATGCCGATGACACCGACCGGAAAGATCAGCAAAGCCCAACTGCTTGCCGAGGGCAACCGGTGAGTTCGGTCATGCACCGCGGTCGACCGGCTTGGTCGGGGCGTGTGTCGAAGACGCTGCCCCCGGTGCTTGTCCTCGGGCTGTTGATCGGGGTCTGGTACCTCACCAGCAAGGTGCAGTTCGACAATCAGTTGAGCCGGAACCAGTTCCAGCCGTACCCGCATGACGTCGTTCGCAAGGGATTCCTCATCTCGCGCAATCTCACCGAGATGCTGCGTTCGCTCTGGCAGACGGCGCAGGTAGCGCTGATTGGGCTTGCCCTCGCCATCGCTATCGGCGTGTTCCTAGCGCTCCTCATGAGTCTCGCCCGTCCGATCGAGCGAACGCTGTACCCGTACGCGGTGGTGCTCCAGACCTTGCCGATCGTCGCAATCACCCCGATGATGATCATCTGGTTCGGCAGCGGCCAGTTGTCCAGGGTGTCGGTCTGCGTGTTGATCGCGATCTTCCCGATCATCACCAACTCGCTGTTCGGGCTGAAGGCCGCAGAACGTGGACAGCGGGACTTGTTCCGTCTGCACGGGGCCGGACGCGCAATCAGGCTCGTGAAACTCGACGTGCCCGGTTCGCTTCCCGCCATGTTCACCGGCTTCCGGATTTCTTCCGGGCTCAGCGTGGTTGGTGCGATCGTCGGGGAGTTCTTCTTCAAGTCCGGAGCCGTCGGCATCGGAAGCCGGATCCAGACCTACACCGTGCGCAGCGAGACGGCCAAGCTCATGGCCGCCATCTCGATGACTGCGGTGATGGGAATCGTGATTTTCCTGTTCTTCGGTTGGCTTGCCAACCGTGTCACCAGCTCGTGGCGGTCGGATTCAGTGTCCGGCCGCTAGCACCCATCGCTACCAGTCAGCGACCGGCCCCGGCCGGAACAAACACCACATATTGGGGGAGGACCCAAACCACATGAAGAAACGCACTGTGACACTCAGCGTGTCCGTGGCGGCTCTCGCGCTGATCGCAGTTTCTTGCGGCAGCAAGAGCAGCAGCACAACTACTGCTGCCCCGGAGACCACCGCAGCATCGGTGGAAACCACGGCAGCGCCGGAAACAACCGCCGTCACCGAGACGACCGCCGCGATGTCAGCAACGGCTCTCAAGGACGCCGGTTGCCCGGATCCGATGGTCATCCAGACCGACTGGTTCCCCGAAGCGGATCACGGCTGGACATACCAGCTCATCGGCCCCAACGGCACCCAGGACCCGAAGAAGGGCAGCTACACGGGCCAGGTCGCTGGCATCACCATCGATATCCGTGCCGGTGGCCCGGCGATCGGCTATTCCTCCCCGGCGAAGCAGATGTACCAGGACCCCGATGTGTGGGCCGCATACGTCGACACCGGCGATGCCATCCGCAACGCCACCACTCAGCCGGTGGTTGCGGTGTTCGCGAGCTACGAGAAGAGCCCGCAGATGATTCAGTGGGACCCGGCCAAGTACCCGGACGTGAAGACCCTCGCCGATGTGGGCGCCACGGCCGGTGAAGGCCAGATCCGTGTCTTTGAGGGCGGTGCCTACATCGACTACATGGTCGGCAAGGGAATCTGGAAGGCCAGCCAGCTCGACACCTCCTACGACGGTTCCCCGTCGCTGTTCGTGTCCAAGGGCGACCTCTTCCAGCAGGGCTACGCCACGGCGGAGATCTACTCCTACCAGAACCTCATTGACGGCTGGAAGAAGCCCATCGCCACGGCCCTGACGTACGACGCCGGCTTCACCATCTACCAGTCGGCTCTGTCGGTCAAGCCCGAGTCGATTACCAAGGACGCAGCCTGCCTGAAGGCCTTCGTGCCGATGGCACAAAAGGCCCTCGTGGACTACATGGCGGACCCGAAGGCGGTCAACGACATGCTGGCTGGCTACGGCACGTCCATGAACTGGGCAGAGTCCTCTGAGGGCAACGCCGCCGCCACCGTCGTCATGAAGGAGCAAGGTCTCGTCGGCGACGGCGTCACCCCAGTCGCTGGCGACATGGACTGTGAGCGCATCCAGAAGCTCATCGATGAGTTCAACCCCTTGGAGAAGGCGGCGAACGTCGAAGGCGTCAAGGAAGGTCTGCAGTGCGCCGAGATCATCGACAATCAGTTCATCGATCCGAGCATCAGCCTCGGATTCTGACCTGATCGAACGAGTGAGTTAATACGTCGGCCCGGGGTCTCTCGATCCCGGGCCGATGTCCCTTTTCTGAAAGAATGAGGCGGTATGAGTGAGTCCGACTCCCCGACACGACCGTTGACCCGCTCCCGCGCCCCGGTTGGTTCCGCAGTGCGAAGCCGTGTCCTCAAAGTGATGGGTCCCACGCTGTTCCTGGCGGCGTTCGTTGCGGGGTGGCACCTGCTGTCGGCAAACCTCAGCCCGAGCAAGAAGGCGATCGTTCCGGGTCCAGCTTCGGTGTTCCGCGTGGGGTTCTGGAACTCGTCGAACTGCAAGGTGGACGACGCAGGCAAGGTCATCTGCGAATACGTGCGCGGCGACATCCTCCACGCACTGCTGCAGACCACCAAGGAGGCTGCGGTCGGTCTGCTGATCGCGAGCATTATCGGGGTGGCGATTGCCGTGCTGATGAGCCAGGCCCGATGGGTGGAGCGCTCGGTATTTCCTTGGGCAGTTGCCCTGCAGACCATCCCGATCCTCGCGCTCGTGCCGTTCATCCAGATCCGTTACGGCTACGACTTCAAGAGCCGGGTGATCGTATGCGTCGTCATTGCTGTGTTCCCCATCCTCACAAACACCTTGTTCGGGCTCCAGTCCGCTGACGATGGCCACCACGATCTGTTTACGCTTCACGGGGGCGGGCGTCTGCGGCGACTCTGGAAACTGCAGTTCCCGGGTGCGATGCCAGCGATCTTCACCGGGCTGCGGATCTCGGCAGGGCTTTCGGTTGTCGGCGCGATCGTCGGTGAGTATTTCTTCCGTCGTGGTGACCCCGGTCTCGGTCACCTCATCGAGAACTATCGACGGATGCAGTCGAAGTTCGACATGCCGAGCATGTTTGCCACCGTGATCTACACCTGCCTGCTCGGGGTGGCCGTCTTTGCCATCTTCTCCGTGCTCGGAACGCTCTCCACCCGCCGGTGGTACGAGCCCGCAGGTACCACTCGCGACTGACCCGGATCTAGGCGTCGAGCGAGCCGAGGAAGGCGAGGAGTGCCTCATTGACCTCGGCCGCACGCTCTTGCTGAATCCAATGGCCTGCACCGGGCAGCAGTTCGCAGTGGCGAAGGTCGGGAAGCGCTGCTTTCATGGCAGCGATCGAGTCGGGCGTGTTGCCTGCGATAACGTCGAGGTCCCCGCCGATGTAGAACGACGGCCGGCGGATGGTGCTGCCGACGAACGGCGCAAGGATGGCCGGGATCGAGTTGATGTTCCGGTACCAACTGACCCCGCCAAAAAACCCCGACCGTGAGATCTCGCCGACGTAGTAGTCGACGTCGGCCTGCGTGAGCCACGCCGGCAACGTTTGGGGCAGGACGAGTTGGTCGATGAAGCGTTGACCGAGCGGGAAGTGTCCGTCCCATCCCTGCGGGTGCACACCATCGTGCACGATGTCGCCGCTGATCGTGTACAGCATCCCCAGCATTCCCCGGGTCGGGTCCGCATCGAGCTCGGTGTCGGCGAGTGCCGGCTCCTGGAAGTAGAGGCGGTAATAGTCGAGTCCGTTCGCCTTGATCCGCATGAGATCGTTCATGGTGGTTCCCTCGGGGAGGGCACCGATTGGCGGCAGGTACGGCACGCTCATGCAGGCAACAGCACTGAACAGGTCGGGACGCATCAACGCGGACCACCAAGCCACCGGAGCCCCCCAGTCGTGCCCGACTACTACGGCCGATTGCTCTCCTAATGCCGCAACCATGCCGACGACATCGCCGATCAGGTGGCTGATGCTGTACGAGGCGATCTCTTGCGGTTGGGTGGTGGAGCCGTACCCGCGCATGTCCATCGCCACGGCGTGGTATCCCGCTGCAGCGAGCGCAGGCAACTGATGGCGCCACGAGTACCAGGACTCGGGAAACCCGTGACACAACAGAACGAGTGGGCCCTCACCCTGTTCGGCGATGTGGACGGACAGCCCGTTGGCCTCAACCTGACGGTGGGTGATCCCGCTCATGTCGCGAACCGTAGCTGAACGGTTGGATACGCCTTCGCTTGCACCCGGGAGGGCTGAGCCTGCTCGTGTCAGGAGTGGGCGTCGCGGAGCGCGTGGCTGACCTCGCCGGTCAGTCTCGCGAATTCTGGGTCGAAGCGAAGATCCGGCGAGCGCGGGTACGCGAACGGCACCTTGAACTCTGCGGTGATGCGCCCGGGACGTGAGCTCATGACGAGCACCCGTGTGGACAGGAACACGGCCTCATAGACCGAGTGTGTGATGAAAAGCGCACCGAACTTTTCACGGACGAACAACTGACTGATCTCGTCGTTCAGGCGCTCTCGGGTGATTTCGTCAAGCGCGCCGAACGGCTCGTCGAAGAGGAAGACTTTGGGCTTCATGGTGAGCGAGCGTGCCAGCGACACCCGCATCTTCATGCCGCCGGAGAGGCGTTTGGGATGGTGACGCTCGAAGCCCTTGAGCCCGACGAGTTCGATGGCCTCGGCGGCGATCGTTGAACGCTTGGCCTTGTCCACCTTGTGGAGCTCGAGGAACAGTTCGACGTTCTTCTGGACGGTGCGCCACGGGAGCAGCGTGGCGTCCTGGAAGACGTAACCGAGGTCTTCCGCGTCGACATCGATCTCGCCAGACGTGGCGGGAATCAGCCCGGAGGCAACCTTGAGCAGGGTGGACTTGCCGCAGCCGGAGGGACCGACGACGGTGACGAACTCCCCGGGCTGGATGTCGAATGACACCGGTGAGAGCGCGGCGGTGCCGTCGGGAAAGGTCTTGGAGACATTCCTGAACGACAGAACAGCGCTCGTGGTAGCGGCAGTGGGGGTGGTCGGGGCCTCGGACACAGAGGTGAGGTTAGTGCCCGCAGCGGGTGCCGGCTGAATGAAACACAGCGTTCATCCATCCCTCATGGGCCGTACCACCGAGTAGCCCGGTTTCGGCGCGTACGATACGGGCAGTCCAGTAACCGTTGTTGAGGAGCAAACCCATGGAAACCGGCGTATTCATGTTCGGAGCAGTGGAGATGGACGATGCCGGCCCCGGGCTTCCAGCGCCCACGGACCGCCGGTACAGCCAGCAGGAGATGTGGAACGCCGCAATGCGTCTGCTCGACATGGGAGTCGCCGCCGAACGGCTCGGTTTCGACGTGTTCCAGCTCACCGAGCACCACTTCCAGCACGAGGGCTACGAGGTGGTGCCCAATGGCCTGCTCTTCGGTATGGCACTCGCAATGAAAACCGAGCGGATCAAGATCGGGGCGATGTTCCACATCATCCCGCAGTGGCATCCTCTGCGGTTCGCCGAGGATTTCGCCACCCTGCACAACCTTTCAGGCGGTAGGGCTGTGCTCGGTGTCGGACGGGGAACCGTCCCGCGCGAGGCGCAGGCCCTCGGTACCCAGGTGGGTTCGTTCGACAACCCCGACCAAGCCGTAGCGGATCAGATGAACCGTGAGGTGATGGAGGAGTGCATGGACGTAATCCTCACTGCCTTCGAGAACGAGTCCTTCTCGTACCGGGGCAAGCATTTTGTGTTCCCCCCGGACGGCATCCCCGACCGGGGAGGCTTCGTCGAGACGCTCACGCTCGTGCCGCGCCCGCTGTACCCGTATGAGGTGTGGCAGGCGATCACGTCTCCGCCGTCCCTGCAACACGTTCCCGAGCGCGGCTTTGGTGGGGTCTTCTGGTTGATGCACCACCAGTTCATCAAGCAGCGTTGGGACCGGTTCGCCGAGGTGTGGGAGCAGCACCACGGAACGCTCGCCCCTGGAGAGAAACGCAATCTCGTGCTCAACATCCGCATTGAGGACAGTCACGAGCAGGCGTGGAAGTCCGCCCGACCGGGTCATGACGAGTACTGGAAGTTCCTCGGCCCGTACGGATGGTCCAAGGGGTACATGGGCAAGGACGGCAAGCCTGCAGCCAGTGGGCTGATCCCGACGCTCGAGGAGTCCGTTGACCAGAAGGTGTGGGTCATCGGGACAGCAGAGGAAGTGGCGGAGGGAATTCAGGAGTACAAGGACGCCCTAAACCTCAAGCACTTCACGATCTACCCGAACTTCCCGGGAGATTCGTACACCTATTCGGAGGAGCAGATGCAGCGGTACGCCGAGGAAGTTCGTCCACTGCTGCGCTGAGCGCTGTGCGCTTACGTGCGGAGCGACTGAACTTCGGTGAGCCACGACGCAGACGATGCGTCGCTCGGCATGCGCCAGTCACCACGGGGGGACAGGGCGACCGAGCCCACCTTGGGGCCGTCGGGCATCGACGATCGTTTGAACTGCTGTGCGAAGAAACGGCGGACAAAGACCTCAAGCCAGGACAAAATGGTTGGACCGTCGTATCGGCCGCCAAAGGCTTTTTGTGCAAGCGCGAAGACCTTGGCGGGTCTCGAGCCGTAACGAACGATGTGGAAGAGGAAGAAGTCGTGCAGGTCGTACGGGCCCACCACCTCCTCGGTCTTCTGGGCGAGTCTGCCGTCCTTGAGGGGAAGGAGTTCCGGTGTGATCGGCGTGTCCACGATGTCGTGCAGAATGCGACGGGTCTCGCCCTCGAAGAGTTCGTCGGCCGCCCACTGGACGAGATAGCGAACGAGGGTCTTGGGCACGCCGGCATTCACGTGGTACATCGACATGTGGTCGCCGTTGAAGGTCATCCATCCGAGCGCCGCCTCGCTGAGGTCGCCGGTGCCAACCACCATCCCGCCAACCTCGTTGGCAACATCCATGAGGATCTGAGTTCGCTCGCGGGCCTGGGAGTTCTCGTACACGACGTCGTGGGTGTGCGCGTCGTGACCGATGTCGTCGAAATGGGCGAGCACGGCATCAGCGATCGGGATCTCCCGGGGCGTGGTTCCGAGAGCGGTC
>CAEZXX010000032.1_pt1 | contig 15662 bp, 14 predicted proteins | sample 7265361 | NCBI WGS metagenome assembly CAEZXX01 (sample SAMEA6813919, study PRJEB35770) | freshwater metagenome | biome: Freshwater; feature: Freshwater reservoir; material: water | place: Czech Republic | collected 2017-04-14 | depth 30m m
CCTCCTCGGCCAGCACCCCCCGGGGCACACCCTCCCGGGTGCGCAGGGCCAGTTGCAGCCCCTCTATCCGCCTCGTGGCGGCGTCGAGGGTCTCGCCCGCGGACTCGGGGGACTCCCCCGCGGCCGTCAGCTCGATGTACCGCTCGGGGGTGCGCACGTTCCACCAACGCCGGCCGGATTCGTGCGAGTGCGCTGCGCAGCCGAAGCCCGCGTAGTCCGCCTGCGCCCAATACAGACGGTTGTGCCGGGACTCATGGCCGGGCCGGGCCCAGTTCGACACCTCGTAGTTCGCGAGTCCGGCCGCAGCGAGCAGGTCGTCGGCCAGTTCGTACTTGTCCGCCTGGTCGTCATCGTCGGGCCAGCGCGCCTCATCCGTTGCGAGCGGGGTGCCGGGCTCCACGGTGAGCCCGTACGCGGAGATGTGCGGCGGGTCGAGGGCGAGTGCTGCGCGCACCGTCGTCTCCCATTGCTCGACGGTCTCGCCTGCCACCCCATAGATGATGTCGAGGTTGAACGACGACATCCCCACTGCGCGGATCGCTTCAACCGCTCGGGACACGTTCTCGGGTTGGTGTGTGCGGCCGAGCGTGGCGAGCACCTCGGGCACCATCGACTGCACACCGAGACTCACCCGGTTCACCCGGTGACGCCGGTACGCCTGCAGCAGGTCCTCGGTGACGTCGTCGGGATTGCACTCCACCGTCACCTCTGCACCGTGGGCCAACGGAATCGCGTCGAGCACCCGACCGAGATGCTCCGGGTCCACCTGCGTCGGCGTACCGCCACCGACGAAGACCGTGGTTGCGGTGCGCATCCCACGGGAGACCGTTCGCTCGATATCAGTGCGACACGCGTCCAGATATGCGCTGCGCAGGTCGTGCCGATCGGTGAACGTGGCGAACGCGCAGTAGTCGCATCGAACCCTGCAGAACGGGATGTGCAGATACACCCCGAAGTCAACGGACGGGTCGATAGCTGCGCGGCTGGTGCCTATTCGGTCGATCTCGGATCAGTCCGGCTGGAAGAGGAGGTCGAGAGCCTCGAGGCGGGCCGGCACGAGGTCCACGGGCACGTCGAGCATGGCGGCGATGGAGCGGTGGTCGTCCTCACGGATCGTGATCACCTTGCCGTTGAAGTCCTGGCGCTGCACCTGGATAAGTCGCAGGAACCGCTGCAGGGTCTCGAACGGCTGACCGCTCAACTGGCTCAGCTTGGACACGTTGATGGCGAGTTTCGAGCGGGTGAGGTCCACACCGCTGTCCCCACCACCGTGCACGTCATCCTGCGGCAGCAACTGGTCGATCGGTACCGCGTAAAACGAGGCAAGGCGCTCGAGTCGGGGAACCGAGATGGCCCGTTCGCCACGCTCGTACGCACCGAGCACGGAGGCCTTGAACTCAAACTCGGACGATGCCTCCACGTCCTGCAGCGACAGGCGCTTCTGGCGCCGGATGGCCCGCAGGCGATCGCCGACCTTGCGGCTGTACGCAGATAGTTCCTCGTCGAACTCTTCCATTGGTTGCCCCTTAATCGGACGACATCTTCGGCATGGACTTCACCACGCATGCGGTCAGAACACTACTCAGTGTGACGAGTAGATTCCACCCTGCGTCAAGATTGCGACACTCTGTGCTGTTGGGCTCGGCGGTCGACGAGCAGCACGCCAGCGGCAATAGCGGCCGTCTCTGCCCGCAGAACGGTGTTTCCGAGCGTCACCGTCGGTCCGCCGGCACTGCGCTCGGTGGGGGACCAACCGCCCTCGGGACCGATTGCTATCACGGTCGGTGCCGACGGGTTGAGCGCGTCGAGCGGAACCCCGTCAAGGTCCGCCCGCAACACCCCGCGGGCGGCAAGCAGCGATGCTGCCGGGGTAAGCGGCCCCACCTCGGGCACCCACACCCGACGACTCTGCATCACCGCTTCCCGGACGATGCGCCGCATCCGGTCCGTCTGTGCGGCCGCCTTGTCTGCGTCCCAACGCACGATGCAGCGTTCTGCCACCAACGGCGTGAGGCGGTCCACGCCGATCTCGGTGAGTTTCTGGACGATCCAGTCGAGGCGGTCGCCCTTCACGATCGCGAAGGCCACGCCCACCTCAGGCACATCGCGTGGAGTCGCGCCGATGTCACCGTCGGCCTCGAGCCCGCCGCTGGTCCACCGGCACCAGCGCCACGAACCCAGTCCGTCCGTGGCCGACACCCGTTCGCCGTCGCGCAGCCGGAGCACGCGTGCGAGGTGGTGCTCGTCGTCGCCCGACAGTTGCGGCGCACCGAGATCGTCGACGACGACGTGTGCAGCCGAACCGGCGAGCCCGATCACGAGAATGCCGACTTGATACGGCCGAGCAGCGACTGGTCGGTGTCGCTCACGGCCTCACCACGTGCCTCCGCAAAGGCCCGCAACAACTCGATCTCCTTGGCCGTCAGCCTGGTGGGCACCTCCACCCGGAGCGCGACACGCAGGTCCCCCCTGCCGCTGCGGCGCTGGCCCAGACGCGGAACGCCCTTGCCGCGGAACAGGAACACCTTGCCGTGCTGGGAACCGGCGGGCACGGCGATCGTCTCGGGCCCGTCGAGGGTCTCGAACTCGATCTCGGTGCCGAGGGTGGCCTGTGCAATCGACACCACGAGGTAGCCCACGAGATCATCGCCGTCACGCACAAAGCGGGCGTGGTCGGCAACGCGGAGGTGCACATAGAGATCGCCCGTCCCGCCGCCGCGAGGACCTGCCGCGCCCCGCCCGGTGAGCCGGAGCGTGGACCCGTTGTCCACCCCAGCGGGTACGTCGACGTTGTACGTGCGGTCCTCGATGACCCGACCCTCGCCACGACAGGTTCCGCACGGCGACGCGATCGTCTGGCCGGCGCCACCGCACTGGCCGCACGGGCCGCTCGTGACCATCTGGCCGAGCAGGCTCTGGCGAACCCGGCGTACCTGGCCCGTGCCCTGGCACCCACCGCAGCGGGTGGGCGAAGTTCCGGGTGCTGCGCCGGTGGCACTGCACGCGTCGCAGGGCACGGCCGTGCGGGAGGTGACAGGCACGTTGGCACCGAACACCGCCTGCTCAAACGCGATGTCTGCAACCACCTCGAGGTCCTGACCCCGCGGCGGCCCCGAGGATCCCCGTTGCCTGCCAGCGGACCCGCCTCCGAAGAACGCCTCAAAGATGTCGTTGATGCCACCGCCGCCACCGCCGAAGAAGTCCCCGGGCTGACCGGCCGCCCCACCGAGACCGGCCTCGCCGAACTGGTCGTAGCGAGCGCGCTGCTCGGTGTCGCTCAGCACCTCGTAGGCGCGGGCAAGTTCCTTGAAACGGTCCTCTGCGGTCGGGTCGTCGGGATTGGCGTCGGGATGCAGTTCGCGTGCCCGGCGCCGGTACGCCTTCTTGATTTCCTCGGCGCTCGAACCCCGAGGGACACCGAGCAGTTCGTAGAAGTCAGCCACCGGATCAGCCCTCCTCGAGGCGGCGACCGAGGCGCTCGCTCACCACGTCTACTGCCGCGAGGGCGTGTGGATAATTCATGCGTGTCGGACCCACCACCCCGACGGTACCGACCTGCTCACCCTCGACCACCACCGGGGCGAGCACGACGGCACACGACACGAGCGGCTCCACGCCATGCTCCACGCCGATCGCCACCGACAGGCCACGGTCCAGCACGTCGTGCACGAGTGACACCACGACGAACTGCTGCTCGAGCGCAGAGAGCACCTCGCGAACGGTGGCAACCGCATCGAATGCGGTTGCCATCGACGATGCACCGCGCACGAACACCGGCGAGGACGCGTCGTTCATGTGGTCCGCGAGGGCCGTCACAGCGGTCGCGCACAGTTCGTCCACAGCGGGGTCGCCGCTCGGCGGGACCACCCGGTCACTCGACAGGGCGAACCCGACGAGATGACCGGCGAGGTGGGCCCCAGCCGCGGCGATCTTCGCGTCGGACGCGTCCGCACCGAGTTCCAGTGGCTCGCTGGCGACCGCACCGTTCGAGAGCACGATGACGACTGTGGCGTGCCGCGGGCTGAGGCCGACGATCTGCGCGCTGCGCACGCTCGCCCGGTCCTGGCTCGGCCCGACCACCACCGACGCGTAGTTGGTGAGATCGGTCAGCAACTGGCTCGTGCGCCGGAGCAGGCCCTCGAGCGCACCGCGTGACGAGTCGAAGAACGCGCCCACCTGTTGGTGGCGTACCTCGTCGAGGCGCCCGGGTGCCGAGAGGTGATCAACGAAGAAGCGGTACCCCTTGTCGGTGGGGATGCGGCCCGCCGAGGTGTGCGGCTGAACGAGGTAGCCCTCCTGCTCCAGCACCGCCATCTCGTTGCGGACCGTGGCAGGTGACACGTGAACGCCCGGCGCGTTCGCGACGTGTCCGGAGCCGACGGGCAGGGCCGACTCGATGTACTCCTGCACCACGGCACGCAGGATCGCTGTCTTGCGTTCGTCGAGCATGTGGGTCACCGGTTCATTCGAGTCTTGGGTGGTCAGGCTACCGACAGCGCTGCCCGGCGTCGCAGCGCCTCGGCGCGCTCCACGGCGTGATCAACCATGGGCGGCCCAGTGAGCGGCCACTCCTCGATCCACTGCTGGGCGTAGGCACCGGACGGGTCGAACCGTTCGGCCTGCAGCGTGGGGTTGAGGATCCGGTGGTACGGCGCGGCGTCGGTCCCGCAGCCGGCTGCCCACTGCCAGCCGTGGTTGTTGGACGCGAGATCGCCGTCCACGAGGTGGTCCATGAAGTGGCGGGCGCCCCACTGCCACGGGAGATGGAGGTCCTTTACGAGGAAGCTGGCAACGATCATCCGGACGCGGTTGTGCATCCACCCCGTTGCCGCGAGCTGACGCATCCCGGCGTCCACGATCGGGAACCCGGTGTGCCCCTGCTGCCAGAGCGCGAATCGCTCACGGGCGGCGTTGTCGGTGTCCACCTGCATGCGATCGAAGCGCCCGTCGAGGTTCTTCCACGCGCTCTCGGGCCGCTGGTGGAGCACATCGGCGTAGAACTCGCGCCAGCAGAGTTCGCGAACGAACTCCTCCGCCGCCGGGGACCCGTCGCACTCGTCGATGAGCTGCGACGGGTGTAACACGCCCCAGCGGAGGTAGGTAGACAACCGACTGGTGCCGTCGATCGACGGGGTGTTGCGCGCCGCGCCGTAGGTGCCGAGGCCGTGCTCGACGAACCACTCCCAACGATCCCAGGCCGCCGCCTCGCCCGCCACCGGGAGATCGAGCGCCGTGAACGAGCGCTCGGGCCAGGTGAACTCGTCACCCCGCGTGGTGACGCACTCGGGCACGCCAACATCCGCGGGTGCCGATGCAGCGGCCGCACGGTTCTCCGAGGCCAGGCGTCGCCACGTGCGCCAGTAGGGCGTGAACACCGCGTACGGCTTGCCATCCGGCTTGAGCACGCCGCCCGGGGGCACGGTGTAGGGCGAGCCGATGCCGCGCAGAACGGAACCCGTGGCGGCCAATGCATCGCTCACTGCGCGGTCCCGCCTGCGCCCGTACGGCGTGAAGTCCCGGGCTACGAACACGGTGCTAGCACCCGCCTCACGCGCAGCAGACGGCACGACCACCGACGGGTCCCCCACGCGGACTACGAGCGCGCCCCCGAGCGAACGATCAAGGTCCGCGAGGCTGTCGCGCAGGAAGGCGAGCCGTGGTCCACCCGAGGATGCGATGAGCACCGGGTCGACGACAAACAGAGGCAACACCGAGCCGCCGCGGGCAGCCGCCGCGAGGGCATCGTTGGCGCGGACCCTCAGGTCACGCCGGAACCACATGATCGAAGTGAGCACCGTCACAGACTTACCACTTCTCGGATCGCGCTGGCGCACGGGACAGTGCCAAGGACCCCCAGATCGCTGCGGCAAGGGTGAGGATGCCACCGTACGCGAGCGCCCACTCGGACCCGGCGATATCGGCGATGAGGCCCGTGATCGGCCCCCCGATCGGGGTGGACCCGAGGAAGGCAACGGCTACCAGTGCGAGCATCCGGCTGCGCATCTCCCCCGGTGTGCGCACCTGGGAGAGCGCATTGCCGATGGCGAGGAACCCCGCTCCACCCACACCCATGGGCACCGACACCACAACGGCCCACCACACGTTCGGCACGAAGGCCATGGCGATCGCCGAACCGGCGAGCATGAACGTGAAGGAGTAGTAGAGGCGCTCGGTGACCTCGGCCCGTCCTGCCACGAAGAGCGACCCGGCGAACGAGCCGGCGCTCACGACGGCGAGCAGGATGCCGAACCAGGACTCCCGTGCGTGCCAGCGGTCCTCCACGATCAGCGGGAGGGCCACCTGGTAGTTGAACGCGAACGTGGACACCACCACCATCACGATGAACACCCGGGCGAGCGACGGGTCGTTGCGGATGTAGCGGAGCGCGTCCCGCACCGGGGTGCCGCCGCGCGGGGCCGGCTTGGTGTGGTGCAGTTCCTCCCGATTCATCAGCAGCAGGCCGCCCACGATGCCGGCGAACGAGATGCCGTTGATCATGAAGCACCACCCGAACCCGACCGCCGGCAGGAGCAGTGCTGCCAGCGCCGGGCCGATGGCACGGGAACCGGTCATCGTGGCGGTGTTGAGCGCCATTGCGTTCACGATGCCGGACGGCTCGACCAGTTCGGTCACGACACCACGTCGGGCGGGGTTGTCGACGGTGGCGATGATCCCGAGCACTGCTGCCATCACGAGCAGCACCGGGATGTTCGCGAGCCCGGCGAACGTGATCATGGCGAGGGCGACGGCCTGTACCGCCATCGCCGTCTGCGTGATGACCGTCAGTCTCCAGCGGTTGCGCTGGTCGGCGAACGCGCCGAACCACGCTCCGAACAGCAGCATGGGAACGAACTGGGCGGCGATCGCCGCCCCGAGCAGCACACCCTCCCAGCGGGGCGGTGCGAGGCGTTTGACGAGCAGCGCTGTTGCCACCGTCTGCATCCAGGAACCCACCTGGGACACCCAGAGCCCGGCGAAGAACAGCCTGGCGTTGCGGTGCCCCAGTGCCCGGAACGTAGGGCGGTCCGTGAGGCTGCGCACCGTCAGTCGTCCAGACGGAGTGCGTTGATGAAGACGTCCCCGGGAACCTCAACCCGGCCGATGGCCTTCATCTTCTTCTTGCCTTCCTTCTGCTTCTCGAGCAGCTTGCGCTTGCGCGAGATGTCACCGCCGTAGCACTTGGCGAGCACGTCCTTGCGCTTGGCCTTCACGGTCTCGCGGGCGATGACCTTGCCGCCGATCGCGGCCTGGATCGGCACGTCGAACATCTGCCGCGGGATGAGCTCACGCAGTTTCTCGCACATCCGGCGGCCGTATTCGTATGCCTTGTCGCGGTGCACGATGGTGGCGAACGCATCGGCAGTGATGCTGTTGAGCAACAGGTCCACCTTCACGAGGTTGGACGCCTCGTAGCCGGACAGCTCGTAGTCGAGACTCGCATAGCCCTGCGTGCGCGACTTCATCTGGTCGAAGAAGTCGATGACTACCTCGGCGAGTGGAACCCGGTAGTGCAGCTCGACGCGCTCGGGCGAGAGGTACTCGATCTTGATGAGGTCCCCGCGCCGCGTCTGGCACAGGTCCATCAGGGTGCCGGTGTACTCCTTGGGCGTGATGATGCTCACGCGGAAGTACGGCTCCTCGATCTTGTCGATGCTCTGCGGGTTCGGCAGGTCCGCCGGGTTGTCGATCACCATGACCGTGCCGTCGGTGCGCGTGACCCGGTACTCCACCGAGGGTGCCGTGGCGATCAGGGACAGGTCGAACTCGCGCTCCAGCCGCTCGCGCACGATCTCCATGTGGAGCAGACCGAGGAACCCGCAGCGGAACCCGAAACCGAGCGCCCCGGATGACTCCGGCGAGTAGGTGATGGAGGCATCGTTCAGCTTCAGCTTCTCGAGGCTCTCGCGCAGTGTCTCGAAGTCGTCCCCGTCCACAGGGAACAACCCGCAGAACACCATCGGCTTGGGGTCGTGGTAACCGGGAAGCGGCTCGGCGGAGCCGTTCCGCTCGGTGGTGACCGTTTCGCCCGACCGGGCCTCGCCGACGTCCTTGATGCCGGCGACCAGGTAGCCCACCTCGCCGGGGCCGAGTTCGGCGACCGGTGTGGGGACCGGGCGGCGGGCACCGACCTCGATCACGTCGTGGATCGCGTTGGCCTGCATGAACCGGATCCGGCTGCCGGCAGACATCCGACCGTTCATCACTCGGACACTCGACACCACACCGCGGTACTGGTCGTACTGGGAGTCGAAGATGAGGGCCTGGAGCGGTGCCTCCGGATCGCCTTTCGGGGCCGGTATCCGCTCGCAGATCGCGTCGAGCAGTTCGGGAACGCCCGCGCCCGTTTTGGCCGAGATGCGCAGGATGTCGCCGGCCGGGATGCCGAGAACATTCTCGATCTCCTTGGCGTAGCGATCCGGGTCCGCTGCCGGCAGATCGATCTTGTTGAGGGCGGCCACGATCTCGAGGTCGTGCTCAAGAGCCAGGTAGCAGTTCGCGAGGGTCTGGGCCTCGATGCCCTGAGCGGCGTCCACCACGAGCACCACGCCCTCGCAGGCGGCGAGTGATCGGGACACCTCGTAGCCGAAGTCCACGTGGCCGGGGGTGTCGATGAGGTGCAGAACGTGGTCCTTCCACCCAACCCGAACGTTCTGGGCCTTGATGGTGATCCCACGCTCGCGCTCGAGGTCCATGGAATCGAGGTACTGGGCCCGCATCTCCCGGGCATCCACCGCCCCGGTCATCTCGAGAATCCGGTCCGACAGGGTGGACTTGCCGTGATCAATATGAGCAATGATCGAGAAGTTCCGGATGCGGGCGAGGTCCATGAGGGTGTGCTGGCCGGGCTCCACAGGGGCCGGACCGAGAGCCCAGCCTACCGGGGGCCGCAGGTTGGCCCGTGCAAGAGGTAGTGCTCGGGCACGTCGGACCGCTATCCTTTAATGGCTTTCGGGGCAACAGCCCTGTCCGAGATCGAGCGAGACGCAGACATGGCAAATATCAAGTCGCAGAAGAAGCGCATACTGACCAACGAGAAGCGCCAGGAGCGCAACAAGGCGGTCAGGAGCGAGTTGAAGACCCGTCTGAAGAACGCGAACCGCTCCATCGGCACCGACACGCAGGAAGACAGCGTCAAGGCCGCCGTCAAGCGCCTCGACACGGCAGCCACCAAGGGCGTCATCCACAAGAATGCCGCTGCCCGCAAGAAGAGTCGTCTGATGAAGCGGGTCAACGCTTCCGCATAGCGCATCCGGTCGACACGATCGGCCGAACCATCTCAATCCCGAATGCGGGCCCGGCTGCTCAGAGCGCCGGGCCCGTCGGTTTTTGTGACTGCGGGCTTCGCACCGCTCAGCGGCGACGCGTGTCTGCCCCACCGCCCAGACGGCTGAGCCGGGCGACGAGCACCTCCATCACCAGCGACTCGGACCAGTCGCGGTGGCCACGCAGGTCGAGATCTGCCGATGCGAGCAGTGCAATCGCCCGTTGGACGGCCGAGGAGCCGAGCCGTCGGTAGAGCTCCATCGCCTTGCGAACTGTGAAACCCGGTTTCACCCCGAGCAGCGCCGCCGCGGCGTTCTCGTCGTGCACCTCTGCCCCGTCGAGCTTGAGCAGTCGGACGTAGTGGTTATGCAGGATGGCCATGATCTGTAGCGGGTGCCGCTCCCCTGCGTGCATCATCCGGTGCAACAGCATGAGCGCTGTGGTGGTGTCACCCCGGTCGACCGCGTCGGTGAGATCCCACGGCGGCACGCTTCCGGCCTCGCCGAGGAACGGCTTGACGTCGGCAGTCTTCAGGATCCGGGTCTTGCCGTAGGTGCTCGCAAGCGTCTCCAGCAGTGATGCGAGCCGGCCGGCGTCCTCTCCGAGCCAGTCGCGGACGAGCGTGAGCGCTGCGGCATCGAGGTGCATCCCCGCCTCCGCGACGTGCTGCTCCATCCAGATCCCGCGCTCTTTCTTGTTGGACGGAGCGGCAGTTCCCACCATCTGACCGCCCGCACCCTTCACGGCGTCGGTGAGTGCTTTGCCGAGCCTGCCGCCGCCGGCGACGAGCACGAGGTCGGTGGACTCGAGCGGGTCCGCGAGGTAGCGGGTGAGCGCCGAGATGTCCTCGGCGTTAAAGCGGCCGATCTCCCGGGCGACGACCACCCGCCGTTCGGTGAGGAAGGGAGGGGTCTGGGCGGCATCAACCGCATCGGCGAGCAGGTAATCGTCTCCGTCGAAATCGTCAACCATGAGCGAACGCTCCTCGTTGCCCACCAGGCGGTGCACGAGGTCCGAGAGGGTCGTGGACACGAGTGCTGCGTCCTCTCCGGAAATCAGGTGCACGGTCATCGGGGCGAACCTACCGCCCGCGCCGACCGCCGCAGGAGCCACGCCACCACCACGAGCCCGAATGCGGATACGAGCGGTCGCGCCCACGGCCAGTCCCCCAGCGCTGCGGTGCGGGCCACGAGCCTGAGCCACCGCAGGGCAAACAGGGTGGGGCCGTGCACCGCGGCGGCGAGCGGCGCGGGCAGAAAGCCGGCCAACAGGCCGGCCGGAAGCCCGTAGGTCATCACGAACGCTGCCGCCGGCTCGGCGAGCAGGTTTGCGGGGAGTGCCCAGACGGCCTCCCGACCGAATACCCACCACGCCACCGGTGCCACCCCGATCTGGGCGGACAGCGTCACCGCTGCAGCGAGGGCGAGCCAGCGCGGACCGGGGATACCGCCAGCCAGACGCCTTGCCAGCAGCACGATCCCGGCAGTGGCCGAGACCGAGAGCCAGAACCCCACCGAGTGCACGAGGAACGGATCCACCAGCACGAGCAACGTGACCGCGAGCCCGAGCAGACGTACCGGTGACGCCACCCGGCCGAGCCCGAACGCCGTTGCTGCAAGCCCCGCCATCACGGTGGCCCGCAGCACGGACGGCTCGAACCGGGTGAGCGCCGCGAACCAGGCGAGGAGGCCGACGGTGAGCAGCCATCGCCACAGGGGTCTGCAGCGCCGCAGCAGCGGCAGGGCGACTGCCAAAAGAAACGCCACGTTCTGTCCGGAAACCGCCGAGAGATGACCGAGGCCTGCATGGCGAAAATCGTCGACGAGCCTCGGCGGTTGATCGCGATCGTCGCCGATCACGAGCCCGAGGAACAGCGTGCGGTCCACCGGGTCGAGCGCTGATGCTCCCCGGGCGAGCGCTGCACGCGTGCGCTGGGTACTGCGCGCGAGCGGACTCCCCGGCGACCAGTCCACCACCGAGGTGACCTTCATCTCGCCCGTGATGTGCAGCAGCGCGAGCCGGCGCCATCGGGCCGCACTCGGCGGGCGCAGGACGCCATCCACCCACACCACCTCCTGGGCGTCGCGCCGCAGGAGACGCCTCCCCGACGAACCCGCCGCCCACACGTCGTACCGCTGCCGCCCGACGCGCAGCACGACATGGGTGAGCGGCCCACGCCGCACCGGGTCCGCAACGAGCGTTGCGGGGCCTGCGTAGTGCTGCACAGCGGCCGGTGCTGCCGCCGGACGAACCGCCTCCCACGAGCTCGCCGATACCGACGACCCGAGCAGCAGCGCGGCCGCCAGCGCGAGCAGGGGAACGCGTGCTGCCACGGCAATCACGCCGACCAGCACCGCCACGCCGAGCGGAACGGGGCGCGCGAACAGTACGCCGACCACTGCACATGCCGCCATGAGCAGCACCTCGGTATCGCTCATCGGTTTGCGCACGTCACACCATCACGAGCGAACGGAACTGCTGCAGTTTCGACGGCCCGATACCGGCAACCCGGAGCAGATCGTCAACCTTGCGGAACGGGCCCTGCGACTCGCGATAGCCAACGATCACACGGGCGAGGCTCGGCCCAACGCCCGGCAATGTGTCCAACTGCTCGACGGTCGCAGTGTTCAGGTCGAGGCGCAGCGCCGGGCCGGATCCGCCGTCAGCCAACACTCCTGGGGCCACCACCTCGCCGAGCCGCGGGACGTACACCCGGGTGCCATCCACAAGAAATGCCGCAAGGTTGAGAGCGTTCACGTCTGCCCCCGTGAGGGCGCCACCCGCTGCCCTCACGGCGTCGTCCACGCGGGAGCCGCTCACCAGGCGAACGAGCCCCGGTGTTGCCACAGCCCCGGCCACGTGCACCACGAGCACCGACGGGCCACTGCTTCCAAGGGGCGCAACGGCGACGGTGGTCGAGGACCCGAGCGGATCGCCGGGCGCGACCGATGTCCGGGGGGTGTAGGGCAGTGCCTGCTCGACGGCGGGCGGGGGGGCGTGGAGCAGCCACCATCCGCCCAGTGCTCCGCCGAGCACAACGGCCACCGCAACAGCGACACGGCGCGCGCCGGCCCATGCCAGCAGCCCCGACAGGTATCGAACAAGACGGTCCCGGCCGGACGGCTCGGGAGCACGACGGAACATCTCAAGGGGTTCCATCCATCACCTCCGGTACAGCGGCAACAGCCGCTCAACTCGGGGGAAGCATCCTCACCCTATCGGTGGCACCCGATGTGCCCGCCCGTCAGCGCATGGCACGCGCGACGAGGACCGACGCTGCGTGGGCGGTTGCACCTTCGAGCAGGGGCAGCAGATCCGCGAGTGATGCCACGTACGTTCCCGCAGGTTCGTCATAACCGTCCCCGCAGCAGTAGGAGGCGAGACCCGTCGCGATGACAAATCGCCCGAGACGGACGAACGCGGTCACCTCATTCAACTGCGCCGAGTACTCCCTGCCCGCAACCGTGGCCCGCACGAGATCGTCGACACGCAGCACGAGTGCCGAATCGACCCCGACAAAGACCAACCCGTCGGTTGCTGATGTCTCGGTGATCGTCCAGCGAGCGGTGCCGTCCTGCGCAACGTCCGCAAAGCCGTCATACGCCCCTCGACCCGAACCCTCCGGCACCTCGGCCGTGGCTGAACAGGCACCGTTGCGCTCGGTGAGGCGCATGAAGCCCTCGGCATCCTCTGAAGACGGAAACCCGAACACAGAGACGGACCCGGCCGCGCCCTCGTGGGTGTCGTAGCCGCCGTGGTGGGCTGCGCCCCACGCGCGGTTCGCCACTGCCCTCGCGTCGGCATTGCCGCCACTGCACGAACCGACGAAGAAGCCCTCGTCGGACACCAAACCGGTTGTAGGCGCGCCGGGGGACACAACCCAACCCTGTGGCGTCCGCGTTGCGGGGGGCAAAAGCGCGATCAGGTCGTCAACCGCACCCGGGGCAGTGGGTGCCGATGCCGTTGTGGGGATGGGCTGCGTGGTCGACGTGGCCTGGGGAAGCGCTGTGGGGATGGTCGTCCGATCCACTCCGGAGGTCACCAAGGTGGTGCCCGCTGTACGCGATGGCCCCGTGCAAGAGCCCAGCAACACTGCGCCGAGGACGAGAGCTGCGAGCCGGCCCGGGCCCGTCTTGGTCACGTTCGAGCGACGACTAGTACAGACGAGCGGTGAGCAGCTTGCGGTACCGCGCCGTGCGGGGATCCTCCGAACCCATCACCGCAAGAATGTCCACGAACTGCTGCCGGGCATCCTCGTCCGTCTTCACAAGGTCGAGCAGCGCGTCGAGTTCCTGCTCGAAGTTGTCCGTCGGCTTCTGGGCGAGGCGTGCGGAAGCGGCGATTCGGATCGTCTGTTCGTCCTCGGGGATTCGGGCGAGCAACTGCAGCGCACCGTCGGTGTCCCCATCGGCCACCAGCAGCTCGGCCAGTGCACAGACCGCGCCCGCATGACCCGGGTCCAGCTCGAGTACCTGGCGCAGGCTCGCCTCGTCGCCCGCCCCGAGGAGCGTGGCAATCGTCTGGTCTTGGGCCGAGGGCAGGAGCGCGTCGACAAACTCCTGTACAACGTGCTCTGGATAGGCCCCCATGAACCCGTCGACCACCTGTCCGTCCTTGAAGGCGAAGACGGCCGGGATCGACTGCACCTGAAACGCCTGGGAGATGGCGGGGTTGGCGTCCACATCAACCTTCGCGAGCACCACCTTGCCGCCGCTCGCGTCGCAGACCTTCTCCAGGATGGGCCCAAGGGTCTTGCACGGCCCGCACCAACTTGCCCACAGGTCCACCACGACGGCGGACTGGAACGAGCGCTGGAGGACCTCGGTCTCGAAGGTTGCGTCGGTGACGTCAATCGCCATGCCACCGAGACTAGCGGCACCCGGTGATGCCCCCAGCAGCCCATGGAAGTACCCTGCGCCCGGATGAGTGAAGTACCCGGAATCGACGTCCCCAAGGTCACCGACTGGCTCGAGCGCAACGTCAGCGGCGCACGCAGCCCGTTCCGCTTCGACCTCATCGCCGGGGGCCACAGCAACCTCACGTTCCGCGTCACGGGAGCGAATGGCACCCGCTACGTGTTGCGCCGCCCCCCGCTCGGGCACGTGCTCGCGAGCGCCCACGACATGGGCCGTGAGCACCGCATCATCTCCGGACTCTCGCGCTCGGCGGTCCATGTGGCACCTGCGCTCGGGTTCTGCAGCGATGTCGAGGTGAACGGTGCACCGTTCTACGTGATGGCCTTCGTGGACGGCCTCGTCGTCCACAACCGGAATGAGGCGCTCCAGATGCTCACACCCGAGGCGCGTGCCAATGCCTCGCGTTCGCTCGTCGACACAATGGCCGCCATCCACAGCGTGGACCTCAAGGCCGCCGGCCTCGACGACCTCGGCAAGCACGAGGGCTACATCGCCCGCCAGATGAAGCGCTGGTACGGGCAGTGGGCCCAGCAGAAGACCCGTGAGCTCGAGGCCGTCGACGAGTCCTTCGAGATCCTGAGCAAGTGCATCCCCGAGCAGGGCGCGGCAACGATCGTCCATGGCGACTACCGCCTCGACAACTGCATGGTCGATGACGCGGGCGACGTGGTTGCGGTCCTCGACTGGGAGATCTGCACGCTCGGCGACCCGCTCGCGGACATCGGCCTGCTCCAAGTGTACTGGACGGGCCCGGACGACGAGCAGAGCGCGTGGGCGATCACCGGAACGACGGCCCCCGGCTTCTGGAACCGGGCGGACACCGTCAAGCGGTATGCCGAGGTGTCCGGTCGGGACCTCTCGCAGATCGACTTCTATGTTGCGTTCGCGTACTGGAAGCTCGCCTGCATCCTGGAGGGCGTGTACGCCCGCTACCTCGGGGGCGCGCTCGGCGAGCACTCGGCCGCCGAGGTCCTCCCGTTCAAGGTGCAGGTGGACGCGGCCGCGGCAAAGTCCCTCGAGTACGCACGACGGATGAAGTGACACGGGCGGCGACATGAACCAGCACGAGGGAATCACGTTCTTCGAGCAGCCGGTACTGGACGCACCGCCGCTGCTCGTCATGCTGCAGGGATGGATCGACGCTTCGGGCGTCGCCTCCGCCGCCGCCCAGTCGATCGAGAACTCCACAGACATCCGCACGATCGCCACGTTCGACTCGGACCTGTTCATCGACTACCGAGCGCGCCGTCCGGTGATGCAGTTGCGGGACGGAATCTCCGAGAAGCTGGTCTGGCCCCAGATCGAGCTGAAGGCCGGTCACGACGAGTCGGGTCGGGACTTCCTGCTGCTCACCGGCTTCGAGCCGGACAACAACTGGCAGCGCTTTGCCGCACTCGCCGCCGAGGTGGGCATCGGCCTCGGCGCGAAGATCATGGTGGGGCTGGGCGCCTATCCGTATGCAACGCCGCACACCCGTGCGTC
>CAEZXX010000035.1_pt1 | contig 15394 bp, 18 predicted proteins | sample 7265361 | NCBI WGS metagenome assembly CAEZXX01 (sample SAMEA6813919, study PRJEB35770) | freshwater metagenome | biome: Freshwater; feature: Freshwater reservoir; material: water | place: Czech Republic | collected 2017-04-14 | depth 30m m
CGGTCCGCTCCGGGAGGCGTTCGCAGCCATCGCCCCGCTGCGATCCGGGAATGCCTGAATAGCCTGAGGCACATGACCAAGCTTGTCGTGTGTCCCGAAGCGAACCCTTCCCTGCCCTCGCTCGTCACCACCGATCCCACCGTGATCGCAGCGCATCTCGCCGGTATCGGTGTTGCGTTCGAGCAGTGGATCACCGCGGGCCCCCTCCCCGACTCAGCGGACCAGAACGCCGTCCTCGCTGCGTACGCGGACGGTGTGGCGCGCATCCGGGCAAAGGGCTTCGACACGGTCGATGTGGCACGCCTCGCCGGAGACCTCGATGACCCCGCCTTCCTCGCAAAGGCAGCCGAGGCCCGGGCAAAGTTCCTGTCCGAGCACACGCATGCCGATGACGAGATCCGCTTCTTTGTCGAAGGAAGTGGGGCGTTCTACCTCCGCGTCGACGGCTCGGTGCACATGATCGTCTGCGAGGCCGGTGACTACCTCTTCGTACCGAAGAACACACGGCACTGGTTCGACATGGGCACGCGCCCACGCTTTGCGGCCATCCGTTTCTTTGCCATCCCCGAGGGCTGGGTCGGAGAGTTCACGGGGGACCCGATCGCGTCGTCGTTCGCCTCGTACGACGAACTCGTCAGCGCCGGAAGCTGACGGCGGGCCCGGGCCGGGGAACACCACGGTGATCACTCACATCGTCATCGACATCGAGGGCACCACGTCGTCCACGTGGTTCGTGCAGCGAACGCTCTATCCGTACTCCCGCGAACGCTTCGCCGAGTACCTGACCGCCCACCGGGATCGACCCGACGTGGACGCGATGGTGCAGACGGTCCGGGAACTCGCCAACGAGCCCGACGCGGATGATTCGCGAGTGGTCTGGTGGCTCGAGCACTGGCTCGACCGGGACCAGAAGGTGACGCCGCTCAAGGCATTCCAGGGCTGGATCTGGGGCGAGGGATTCGCCAGGGGCGAGCTCACCTCGCACTTCTTCGACGATGCGATCCCGGCGATGCGGCGTTGGAAGGCAGCCGGGCTCAACCTCTCCATCTTCTCGTCGGGTTCGGCCAACGCACAGCGGGCATGGTTTGGCAATACACCCGAGGGCAACATCCTCCCGCTGTTCTCGCACCACTTCGACACCGAGAACATCGGCCACAAGCGCGTCGCCGACAGCTACCGGAAGATGACCTCGGAACTGGGGGTCCCACCGGACCGGATCGTGTTCCTCTCGGACCTCGTTGCCGAACTGGACGCGGCCCGTGAGGCCGGCTGGAACACGGTGGGTGTCCGGCGCGAGGGCGACGAGTACTGGGACGCAGGCATCGGTGAGCACCTCGCCGTCACGTCGTTCGACCAACTGGACCTCAGCGGCGACACACCCCGACTGGTCACGGCGTAAGGGATGTCGCTCCCGCAACAGGGTCCGAGTCCGACGGATCTCTCGCAGGTATTCGACGTCATCGTCATCGGCGGGGGCATCACCGGTGTCGGCGTGGCGCGCGAGGCAGTCGGGCGTGGTCTGCGCACGCTCCTCGTGGACCGGGGGGACTTCGGCGGCGGCACCAGCGCGGCTACCACGAAGTACATCCATGGCGGCATCCGCTACCTCGAGCAGTACGACTTCGGGGTGGTGCGCGAGAGCCTGCGCGAGCGGCGCATCCTTGCGCTCGGCGCACCGCACCTCGTGCACCAGACGCAGTTCATCATGCCTGCGTGGCGCTGGAGCAAGCCCTCCCGGGCACTCATGGGCGCCGGCGTCGCGCTGTACGACGCGCTCTCCTTCGACCGCAACCGCGGTGCCCCCGCATCCCTGCGCATCCCTCACCCGACCTGGCTGGGGAAGCAGCGGTTGGTGCAGCAGGTGCCCTGGCTCGACACCGACGGGCTGCAGGGAGGGTTCGCATACCACGACACGCTGAACGTGCACCCCGAGCGTCTGCTGCTTGCGTACGTGAAGTCCGCTGCGGCCGATGGCGCCTCGTTCCTCACCCACACCGAGGTGACCGGGTTCGCGCAGCACAGCGATCGGGGCAATGTGGTGATCGATGGGGTCACTGCGCGGGACTGTCTTGGGGGTGTCACGTACACGCTGCGCGCCCGCGTCGTCGTGAACGCTGCGGGGCCCTGGATCGACCGGGTGCTCCAACCGCTCAGCAGGCCGCTCGGGGTGGCCGTCAACCGCTCCAAAGGGGTTCACGTGCTCACACGCCCCCTCGGCGGGCCCGGTCGGGTTGATGCGGCGGTATTCGCCCGCGCGAAGTCAGGCAAGCACGTCATCGTCTCGCCGTGGATGGGCGGCTCGTTCATCGGGCCCACCGACACCGCGCTCCCCGACGGCTCGGACGCGGTGGTGGCCGATGCCGACGACGTTGACTCGATCCTCACCACCGTGAACTCCACGATGAACCCGGGGGAGCGAGCGCTCACAGTGGACGATGTCGTGGCCACCACGGTCGGCCTGCGCCCCCTCATCCGTCGCGGCGAACAGGGCGACGGCGGCAACACGTACTCCGCCAGCCGTCGCCACGAGCTGTACCACCACGTCGACCGGGGTGTCACCAACCTCTGGTCGATCGGCGGCGGCAAGTGGACGACGGCGCGTGCCACCGGCGAACAGATGGTGGATGCACTGCTCAAGCACGAACTGCGCGGTGTACCGACGCGTCGGTTCGACTCGGAACGGTCGGGCACCAGCACCACGTTCGCGTGGGCACAGGATGCCGCGCCGTTCCTTGCCGGGGTCGCGAGCGCTGCGGGTGCACTCGGCCTCGACACCGCAACCGGGGAGCACCTCGGTCGGCTGTACGGCACCGAGTACGCCGCCATCATCGGGCTGATCGGCGCCCAGCCCGGGCTCGCGCGGCGTATCACCCACGACCACGGATGCCTCGATGTGCTCGCCCAGGCCGTCTACGCAGTCACGCACGAGGGTGCGCGCACACTCGACGACGTCATTGACCGCAGACTCGTGGTCGGCACACTCGGTCCGGTGAGCCGGGCAACGATCGGCGTAATCGCGGATGTTGCCGGGCCGCTGTGGGGTTGGGACGAAGAGCGCTGCGGCCGGGAGTCCGACGCCGAGTTCTCCCGCCGGACCACGCTCGAGCGCCTCTGGCGAACCCACACCTAGTCAGGCGAGTCGGTACTCGGCCTTGCTCGTCGGGCGACCGTCACCGCCGACGGTCACGGCACCGTCGGCCACCAACTTGCGCAGGTGCGAGAGCACGCTGCGCCCGGCTGCCCGGTGCAGTTCCTCGCGGACGTCCTTGTACAGCACCTTCACCATCGCCTCGATGGTCGTCGGCCCGCTGCCGAGGAACGCAACCACCTGGGCCTCGCGCTCAAGCCGGTGCGCGAGGAGCGCTCGCAGGAAGGGTTGCGGGTCCGTGACCGGGTTGCCGTGCGTGGGCCAGATGATCCGGTCCGGCCGCGCGATCACCTTCTCCATCGAGGCGCAGTAGGCCCGCATGTCACCGTCGGGCGGCGAGACCACGGTGGTGGACCATCCCATGACGTGGTCGCCGGAGAACAGCGCCTGCTCCTCGCGCAGCGCGAAACACGTGTGGTTCGAGGTGTGCCCGGGCGTGAACACCGAGTCGAACGTCCAGCCTGGTCCGCTGATCACGAACCCGTCGGCCGTCACGACGTCGGGGGCGAAGTCGGTGTCCACGGACTCCTTGTGCTCCACCTCCGTGTCGGGCCTCGCGTCCGTCTCCGGTTCGGGGTCGTCGTCGGGGTCTTCAGTGGCCCCGTGCGGGCCGAATGCGTACGTCGGTGCCCCCGTGTGCTCCTTGAGCCACTGAGCGAGCGGCGAATGATCCGAGTGGCAGTGCGTGACGAGGATCGCCACCACCTTCTCGTCGACGAGTTCGGCCATCAGCGCGTCACGGTGGCCGGGCAGATCGGGGCCCGGGTCGATGACCGCAACCTCGCCGCGCCCCACGATGTACGTGCCGGTTCCGCGGTACGAGTACTTGGACGGATTCTCCGCGATCGCCCGTCGGATGAGCGGGGACACCTGCTCGGCGGTGCCGTAGGTGACATCGTCGAGCGGTGGGACGAACGGGATCGCGGTTGCCACAGTGCCGACCCTAATCCCGCTCGGCGCCCGTCTGCTTCACGAACGCGTCGTAGATGCGCTGCTGAGCAGGATCGGAGTGCGCAGTGTCCTCCGGGTGCCACTGCAGGCAGACGAACCAACCATCGCTGCGCTCCATCGCCTCCACATGTCCATCGGTCGCCCACGCAGTTGCGGTGAACCCCGAGCCGAGCCGATCGACTGCTTGATGGTGGTACGAGATCGCGGGAGGAACGTCGCAGCCGTTCAGCGCCTTCGCGAGCAGACTGCCCGGCGCGATCTCGATCGAGTGCTCCACTCCCTCCAGCGGCGAGGGGAAGCCGTGGGGCCCGTGGGCCACTTGCGAGGGCACCTCGAGGTCCGCGAGGTGCTGGTGGAGGGAACCGCCGAAGGCCACGTTCGCCACCTGCATGCCTCGACAGATCGCGAGTGTTGGCAGACCGATTCGGGCAGCAGCACGGCACAGCGTCGCCTCGAACTCGTCGTTCCGGCGGTCGACGCCGTAGGTCCGCGGGTGGGGCTCCTGGTCATACATCGCCGGGTCCACGTCGGAACCACCCATCAGAAGCAGGCCGTCGAAGCGTCCGAGAATCTGGGCAGCGAACTCGTCAGACAGTTCGCGCGGCGCAATCGTTACCGGTTCACCGCCGGCGCGGATGACCGCATCGAGGTAGCGACGTCCGGCGAAGGAGACCTCAAGCCGGGACACCTTGCCGCGAGCGCCGATCCGACCTGCGACAGCGATCAGCGGCAACATGAGTACCGAATCTACCCATCGCCTGCGAGACTGAGCCGGTGAGCAGCGACGACCCGGCAGGTGACAACCAGCCAACCCCGGAGGCGCTGCCAGAGGACACCGCGGAGAACGCCGAGGACGAGTTCCTCCCCGAGGACTTCGAGGACGACCCGAACGACAACCGGCCACGCTCCACCCGCAAGCGTGCTGGCCTCGGTGGCCAGATGATCGGTGCGGCGATGATCGGGCTCGCAGAGATCCTCGAGCCCAAGCCCAAGCGGGACGCACCGATCGAGGTCACCAATCCCGGCAAGCCGCTCGACCTCGACCGGGATGGTCTCGACGAGTCCTTTGGCGTGGCCGGGGCACGCATGAAAGGGCCTCCGCTTAACTCGGTGAAGGCAAGAGCCCGAGCGGGCCGGCCGGTCAAGCGCCGACGTTGATGCGCTGACGCGCGAGCGCACCGGCGAGCGCACCGTTGCGCATCACGGTCACCCGTTCGAGACCGAGCCAGCCCGCCATCAGCGCGAGCTCGGCGCCGAGCGCCTCGGCAACGCCGTTCATCCCGGCACGCGTGCGGATCGTGTCCTCGGCGAACGCACCCTGCACGAGCAGGGTGCCGCGAGCACGATCCGCCTTCAGGTCCACGCGGCCGACGAGTTCGTCCCCGAGCAGGAACGGCAGTACGTAGTAGCCGTAGACGCGCCTGAGGGCAGGGGTGTAGATCTCGATGCGGTAGCGAAAGTCGTGGAGGCGTTCGGCACGCGGCCGGTTCCACACCACCGGGTCGAACGGGGACAGCAGGGCGCGCGCTGCAACCGTCCGCGGCATGTCTGCCGCCGGATCGAGGTACGCAACCTCCTTCCAGCCCTCCACACGGACCGGCAGCAGCCGCCCCTCCTCCACCAGTTCGGCAACGAGCGGTCTGCACGGCGTTGCCTTCTGACGGTGATAGTCGACGAGGTCTGCGAGCGTGCCGACACCGAGGTGCGATGCCGCCAGCGCGAGCAGTTCCTTACGGGCCTCGCGCTCGGGGGGTGTGGGCACCGCGAGGGCTGATGCCGGTATCACCCGTTCGGTCAGGTCGTAGATGCGCGCAAAATCGTTCGGGCGTCGCTGCGCCGTGATCCGACCCGTCCAGAACAGGTGCTCGAGCACCATCTTCGCCTCGTCCCAGTCCCACCATGGCCCCTTGGGCCCGGTGCGCGCGGACAGTTCCCCGGCAACCAGTGGTCCCCCGTCGCGCACGCGCGCATAGACCTCCTCGACATAACCGGGGCGACGGCGCGAGACCGCCTCCACGCCCTTCCAGCGGTGGCTCTGGGCCATCTTCCAGCGGTGCAGGTGGTGATGCCCCGTGGGCACGTGCGACGCCTCGTGCACCCAGTACTCGAACAGCTCGCCTGCCTGCGTGGCGCGGTGGATGAGGTCACGCGGGTGCGGCCCGAGACGGGCGAACAGCGGCAGTTCCTGACTGCGCACGAGGACGTTCACCGAGTCGATCTGGATGAGCCCCATGCGATCCAGCACCCGACGGAGGTGACGCAGGTCTACCCGCCCGGTTGGTCGCGGATCACCGAATCCCTGTGCGGCAAGCGCAACCCTGCGGGCCTGCCCGAGGTTCATGGTCTCCATCGTTCGCCCGACGATATAGCGTCGCCGCGATGGCCGTGCTCGACACCTCCCCCGTCGACGCACCGCCGGTTGCGCGTTCCACCGAGTACCGCATCCTCGGGGGGCTGATGGGCTCGTCTGCACTCGGCGGGCTCGGACAGCTCATCGGGCTCACCGGTACCCCGCTGCTCATCCAGGAGCTCCTCGGGTCCAAGACCTGGATCGGCACGGGCAGCTTCGCCATGATGGGTGGCACAGCGCTCGGTGCCGTGGTGCTGACCAAGCGCATCGGCCGGACGCTGCGGCGACCCACCCTCATTGGCGGATACCTCGTTGGCGCGGTTGGCGGCGTGGTGGTCGGTCTGGCCGCCCGCTGGCAGTGGTACGCACTCGTGCTCGTCGGGCTGCTCCTGTTCGGGTTCGGGAACACCGCGAGTCAGCAGTCACGCTTTGCGGCAGCTGACGTCGTCTCCGATGCGCGCCGAGGGCGGGCCGTGTCGATCGTGGTGTGGGCGAGCACCATCGGGGTTGTGTTCGGGCCCAAGCTGTGGGGGCCGTCGGGCCGCATGATGGCCCACGTGGGCCTGCCCGAGCTCGGTGGGCCGTTCGTCGTCGGCGGTGGCGTCTACGTGGTCGCCGCGGTGGCCTGCTGGCTCGTGATCCGACCCGACCCCCGAGACATCTCGCGCCAACTGCGCGACGAGCCGGTGACCAGCAACGCCAAGGTGGACGTCCGTGCTTGCCTGCAGCGACCCACCCTGCAACTTGCCTTCGCAGCGCTCGTGATCGGTCAGGTGGTCATGGTCGCGGTCATGTCCGTCACCTCCGTGCACCTGAGGGACCACGGCTATTCAGCGGACGGCATCGGCACCGTGATCTCCGCACACGTGCTCGGCATGTACGCGCCGTCGCCGATCTCGGGATGGCTTGTCGACAGGGTCGGTCGGCTCCCCGTGGTGGTCGGCGGTTGCGTGGTGCTCGTTGCCGGTTGCGTCACGGCGGCACTGTCGCACCCCGGCAACCACCTGGCCATGATCGTCGCGCTGTTCATCCTCGGCGCCGGCTGGAACGCGAACTTCGTCGCCGGTTCCACGCTCGTCACCGACGCGGTCACGGCGGCCGAGCGGTCGCGAATCCAGGCAGTTGCGGACACCACCACGTTCCTCGCATCCGGTGTCGCAGCACTGCTCGCGGGCTTCGCCCTCGAGTGGTCGAACTACGCAACGATGGGGATCATCGGCGCGTGCATCGCAGCACTCTGCGGGGTCCTCGTGTTGGCGTACAGGCCAAGGCTTCGCTCCGCCTGACGGCCACCGCCGGCCAACCTCGTATTCTGGGCAAGGTTTCCCCACGCATACGTGGGGAATGTGCCGTCAGAACGCGAGGGGCTTAGTCGGCGATGGTGATGGTGACCGAGTTGATCACCACGTCGGTCTTCGGGCGGTCGCCCGAACCGGTGGGCACGTTCTGCATCGCCTCCACCACCTCGAGACCCTTCACCACCTGACCGAAGAGTGCGTAGGCGGGCGGCAGACCCGCACCGGACGGGCCGCTGATGAGGAAGAACTGCGAACCGTTGGTGTCCGGGCCGGCGTTGGCCATGGCCAGCGAACCGATCTGGTACTGACCAGGCTTGGGCAGTTCGTCCTTGAACTGGTAGCCGGGGCCACCGCGGCCGGTACCCGTCGGGTCCCCGCCCTGGCAGACGAAACCGTTGATGATTCGGTGGAAGATGATGCCGTCGTAGTAGTGGTGCAGCGCGAGGAACACGAAGTTGTTGACGGTGACAGGCGCCTTGATCGGGTCGAGAGCGATCACGAGCGTGCCCATGGAGGTCTCCATCGTGGCGGTGTAGCGCTTCGCAGGGTCAACGCCCATCTCGGGGACGTCGTTGAACTTCTGTGTCTTGGGGGAGGATCCGTCGAGGGCGGGGAAGGGGTACGGCATGGGTCAGAACGCTACCGGCCCCTAGGCTTGCCACCATGACCGACGACGCACCGCAGGCCCCGCCCAACGTGGCACCCGCCACCGTGCTGGACCTCGACGCCATCACCGCGGACCTCGCAGGCGTGGAGATCGCGCTTGCCCGGCTCGAGGCGGGCACGTACTTCACCGACGAGGTAACGGGCGCGCCGTTGCCCGAGCAGTTCCTCGTGGCCAACCCGACGGCCCGCACGGTCGCCGACGCCACCACGGCGTGAGGCTCCGGCACTTCCGGACTCGCGCGTCCCGCGGTCTGCGGATCGGCCGACTCACTGCGCGCAACGGCGCACGCTTCATCGGCACCCGCATCCGCGGTGTCGGCGCGGACGATGCTCGCAAGGCTGCCCTCAACGAGCAGTTCGCCATCCGCACTGCGCAGGATGTCGCCAGGGAACTCGGCCAGATGAAGGGCGCCATGATGAAGGCCGGTCAACTGATCGGTTTCATCATCGAGTCCCTCCCCGACGATGCACAGCAGGCGCTCGCCACGCTCCAGGCCGACGCGCCACCGATGGCACCTGCCCTCGCCGCTCAGGTGGTCACCGAGGAACTCGGCGATCCGCGCAGCGTTTTTCTCGACTGGGATGAGACGCCGATCGCTGCCGCGTCAATCGGTCAGGTGCACAAGGCCGTCACCCGCGACGGCCGCGAGGTTGCGGTGAAGGTGCAGTACCCCGGAATCGCTGACGCGCTCGGCGCAGACCTTGCGAACGTCGAGGTGCTCTACGGCCTCATGACCTCGTTCGCCCTGAAGGGCATCGACGCCAAGGCGGTGGTGGAGGAGGTTCGACTCCGCATGATCGACGAGCTCGACTACCGCCTCGAGGCCACCAACCAGGTGGAGTTCGCCGACTACTACCGCGATCACCCCTTCATCCGCATCCCCGCGCTCATTCCCGAGCTGTCGACGGAGCGCGTGCTCACGTCGGAGTGGGTGGACGGCCTGTCGTTCCAGTCGTTCATGGACCAGTCGACGCCGGAGGCGCGTCAGCGTGCAGGTGAGATCATCTGGCGCTTCTCGCAGCACTCGATCCTCCGGCTCGGCGCGTTCAACGGGGACCCGCACCCGGGCAACTACCGCTTTGCGCCGGACGGCTCGGTGACCTTCCTCGACTTCGGTCTCGTGAAGCGCTGGACCCCGGGCGAGTGGGACCATCTCGAGCCCTCGCTGCACGGCATCCTCGGCCGCGACCCCGATCGACTCGTTCGTGACATGGAGACGATCGGCTTTCTCCCTGTGGGTCACGGGCTCGACGCGCTTGCGGTGTTCGACTACGTGAGCGCGCCGTACCGTCCGTACCTCGCGGACGAGTTCACGTACACGCGCGAGTACGTAAAGGACACGATCGGCAGGATCCTCGACATCAAGGGACCACACGCGCCCGTGATCGAGAAGCTGAACCTGCCGGTGAGCTTCGTCATGCTCGACCGGGTGGTGTGGGGGATCTCCGCGCTCCTCGGAAAGCTCGGTGCGCACGGCCCCTGGCGCTCGATGATGAACGAGTACCTGATCGACGGCCCTCCGTCCACGCCGCTCGGCCGGCTCGAGGCGGATTGGCTCGCGAGGACCAAGCCGTAGCATCACGTCGATGGACATCGTCACCGCATCGCGACTCGCCGGTCAGTTCTGCTGGGTGGAGCTGCAGCTGTTCGAACTCCTCGGCTCGTGGATGCACCGCAGCACCGATCCAGAACTGGTAGTTGCGCTCGGTGACCGGTGTACCCGTCATGGCGAGCACGCAGAGGCGTGGCGCGGGCGGATCGCCACCATTCCTGCGATCGATGTCGAGCGCGCAGTCAACGCACCCGACAGCGCTGTCGCCTCGGCGATCTCCCGACTGCGCCAACCGGAATCCGCGGACGATGTCTTTTCGCTCGTCGCCGCGTACGACAGCGAGGTGCGGCCTGCCGTCCTTGCGGCCTACCGGGGTCATCGAGTGGAGATCGACCCGCTACTGGACGGCCCGACCGCGCGTCTGCTCGACGTCGTGATCGCCTGCTCGGAGCGGCCACTGCTCGCCTGAGGGTGGCCCCGGCCAAAAATGAGGAAGAGCCCCGGGTGAAGGGACCCGGGGCTCTTCGATTGTGGGGCTCGGTCGGCGCGTGCCAACCAACCCTGATCGTGGGGACGTTCGCTCTGGGCTCAGCGAGCGAGCGCGGGAGTCGCCAGAAGCATCGTGAGCGTGAAGAGCACGGCGCTGATGCGGAAGACTCGGCTGATGCTGATGAGTTCCATGATCGATCCTTCGTAGAGTGCGAGATGCCTGACGGTTACTCCGCCGCCCCAAACCACCAGTTGTGTTGAACCGGTGACTCTGAGCGACCTTGATACTCATTGTGGCAGAACGACCACGAAAAGTCACGCAGCGTTGATGACAGATTGGAATCCTCTTCTCCGACCCGAGTTCGACAAGCCCTACTGGGCCGAACTCCAGGCATTCCTGCGGCACGAGCGCGCCAGCGCCACCGTATTTCCCCCTCCTGAGCAGGTCTTTTCTGCGCTACACCTCACCCCGCTCGCGCACACCAAGATGCTCATCCTCGGTCAGGATCCGTACCACGGTCCGGGGCAGGCCCACGGTTTGTGCTTCAGCGTCACCGAGGGTGTTGCCGTGCCGCCCTCGTTGGCGAACATCTATCGGGAACTCGAGAGCGATCTCGGCATTACCCACCCCGGCCACGGCAATCTGGAGGCCTGGGCACGGCAGGGGGTACTGCTGCTCAATGCGGTGCTCACCGTGCGCGCCCACGCCGCCGCTTCCCACGCCGGCCGGGGCTGGGAGACCTTCACCGACGAGGTGATCCGCACCGTCAACAACAAGACCGACCGAGTCGTGTTCATCCTCTGGGGCGCCTCGGCCCGCAAGAAGAAGGATCTCGTCGACCTCTCCCGACATGTCGTGATCGAGTCGGCCCACCCGTCACCGCTCAGCGCCCGCAACGGATTCTTCGGCAGCAGACCGTTCTCACGGGCGAACGCTGCACTCGTCGAGGCCGGTCTCAACCCGGTGGACTGGGCGCTCGCGCCCACTGTCGCGCAGCCTGACAGCGCCTAACCGGACCTCGTCGCCCTCGGCGGAACACATTGCTGCGCCGTGGCAACATGTCGCCCATGTCGTCACCCGCAATCCGGACGCGTCGCGCCAAGGTCAACAACGTCGAACTCGATCTGCTGGAGTGCGGGGAACCGGGGCAACCGCTCGTCATCCTCAGCCACGGCTTCCCGGAGGCCGCCCACTCGTGGCGTCACCAGATCCCGGTGCTCGCGGCAGCCGGTTATCACGTCATCGCTCCGGACCAGCGCGGGTACGGGCGCTCATCGCGCCCAACGAACGTGTCCGAATACGGGATCAAGCAGCTCTGTGGCGACCTGCTCGGCCTTGTCGACGAGGCGGGTGCGGAGCAGGCGGTCTTCGTCGGCCACGACTGGGGTGCGTTGATCGTCTGGGAACTGTCCAAGCTGTACCCGGAACGCGTGAAGGCAGTGGTCGGCGTGAGCGTGCCGTTCGTGGCCTGGCCCGCACCGCCCACACAACTGATGCAGGCGCTGTATGGCGATCGCTTCTTCTACATCCTGTACTTCCAGAACGTCGGGCCCGCCGAGGCCGAATTGGGACACGACCCGCGCAACACGATGGCAAAGGTGCTGTGGGGCGCTTCCGGCCGTGGTTGGCCCGGTCCGGAGAACCTGCCCACCGAACTACTCCCGATGCAGGGCACCGGATTCCTCACCCAGATGCCCACCACGTCCGCGCTGCCCTATCAGGGTCCCGAGGGGGCGTGGCTCACCGAGGCGGACCTCGATCGGTACGCGGACCTCTTCGGTGCGAGTGGCTTCTTCGGGCCCGTCAGCTACTACCGCAACCTCGACGCCAACTACGAGATCGTCAAGGACCTCGGACCAGAACTCGTCACCATGCCGAGCTACTTCATCGGCGGCACACTGGACCCGGTCAACATGATGGACCCGGGTGGCCCGGAACGCATGAGGAGTGTGCTGCCCAACTTCCGTGGCAGCACGATGATCGAGGGCGCAGGGCACTGGACGCAGCAGGAGGCCCCCAACGCCTTCAACGAGGCGCTGCTCGGTTTCCTCCGCACACTCTGAGCCGTCACGCTCGCGTGGTGCCGCCCACGGGTCGCCATCACTAACGTCTTGAGTATGAAAGTCGACAGCGCCCTCATCGTTGCAGGCGGCTCGCACGCCCACGACTTCCCGGCAACCGCGCAAGCGCTCGCCGGTGTGCTGCGTGATCACGGACTCGCGGTCGACATCGTCGACGAACCGGACGACGCATGGGCAGCGATGCTCGAACGGCCCGAACCCTACGGGATGCTCGCCGTGAACGGGCTCCGCTTCGGCATGACCCATCCCCGCTACGACGCGTTGCGCGATCGATGGGCGTACCGCACCCCGCCTGCAGCCGATGCAGCGCTGGACCGTCACCTCGCCGCCGGGTCCTCGGTGTTTTCCGTCCACACCGGTTGCATCTGCTTCGACGACTGGGACCGCTGGAGCCGCGTACTCGGGCGCCAGTGGAGCTGGGACGAGCAGCGCCTCTCGTGGCACCCCGAGCTCGCACCGATCAGGGTCGAACCCGCCGAGAGCCTCGGTGACCCCTTCCAGATCGTCGACGAGGTCTACACCGACATGATCGACCTGAGTGATGTCGACGTGCTCGCCCGCTGCAGCGGCCAACCGGTCGTATGGACACGCCACGAGGCCGCAAGCCGGGTGGGCGTCACCACCGTCGGACACGGCGTGGACACCTACGAGAACGATTCGTACCGGAGACTGCTCGACGGTCTGGTGGGCTGGCTCGTCAACGGCTGAGGCGCGACCGACCGCGCCAGCGCTCAGTCGAGCGGGATTGCGGAGCCGTCCTCGCGCTCCACCACAATCGCCCGGTTCGGGCAGTTCCGGGCGATCCGAACGGCGGTCGCCTCGTCGAGGGCACCGTCCTGGCCCGGGATCACCTCGGACAGTTCGTTGTCGTCGAAACGGAAAACGTTCGGGGCGTCAGCGAGGCAGCGACCGATCGACATGCACTCGTCCTGAATCACCCGCACGCGCACCACGATCAGAACTCGAACTGCACGGCAGAACGCTGGGCGATGATGACCGAACCCTTCTCACGGATCATCCGCTGATGCTCAGGATGATCCCGATAGGTGAGATAGCCGGCCACGTCCTCGAAATCGACAACGGCCGAAAAGTCGAAATTACCCGGATTCACCCCAACATCGCGACCGGCGGAGAACGCCCGAACCTGCGGAACGATCTCGGGCAGGGTGGCGAGGTCTGCGAGGAAGTCGGCAACCTGCCCCTCGGTGGCCTCCTCCTTCAACTTGAACATCACAACGTGGCGGAACATGCACAAAACGTAGCGGAAACAAGGAAATGTAGAACCCGACACGAAAAAGTTTGTACCCCGCACGGGCTCAGGGTGGAGGGTATTGACCACGTAGGTATGTTGATCCCACTGTCCCGGGGGTCAGTGCCCACGGACAAAACAGCGGCGCCACAGGCGTCCGGGAAGTCGAGGAGCATCGTGGCCAAAGACCGCGTCGAACGTGATGAGGAGGACCTCGTCCGCCTATACCTCACGGACATTGGCCAGTACACGCTGCTCACCAAGGACGATGAAGTTCGTCTCGCCAAACTCATCGAGAGCGGCAAGGTAGCGGCCGAGGCGATGGAAAAGGGTGGCAAGGAAATCACCCCGGCCAAGAAGCGCGAACTGCGCCGGCAGGCCCGCGAGGGCGAAGATGCCCAGCAGGCCTTTGTGCAGTCCAACCTCCGGCTCGTCGTGTCGATCGCCAAGAAGTATCAGGCGTCCGGCCTCCCCCTGCTCGACCTCATCCAGGAGGGCAACCTCGGGCTGATGCACGCTGTCGAGAAGTTCGACTGGCGCAAGGGTTTCAAGTTCTCCACCTACGCAACGTGGTGGATCCGCCAGGCGATCACGCGTGGTATTGCCAACACCGGCCGCACCATTCGTCTACCAGTCCACGCCGGCGATACCCTCGCCCGTCTGCAGAAGGCACGTGCCCGCCTCGAGCTCAAGCTCGGTCGTCCGGCCACGCTCGCAGAGCTCTCAGCAGAAGTCGAGATGCCCGAGGACAAAGTCACCGAGGCGCTTCGCTTCGCAGCCGAGCCGCTGTCGCTGTCCGAGCCGCTCCGCGAGGACGGCGATGCCGAACTCGGCGACGTGGTCGAGGACCGCTCGGCCGAGTCCCCGTTCGAGGTTGCTGCCACAGCGCTGCTTCCCGACGAGATCAACCGTCTGCTCGCCCCGCTGGACGATCGCGAGCGCGAAATCCTCAAGCTTCGCTTCGGGCTGGACCGCGGCGAGCCGCGCACGCTCGAAGAGGTTGGCGAACACTTCAACCTCACCCGTGAGCGCATCCGCCAGATCGAGGCACGTGCCATGAGCAAGCTGCGCCACCCCTCGTCGGACACCGGCGCCCGAGACCTGCTCGCGGTCTGACACCCCTTCGTTAGCCTGCGGTCGTGTCCACCACGATTGCCCAATGGCTGCAGGGCCTCAAACACGAGGGCGAACGGTCGCCGTACGACGCTGCCGAATTGCATGACGCTGCCCGTGAGGCGGTGCGTGGTGTTCCCGAGGACCGCCTTCCGCTCCGCCTCGACAAGCACCGGATCGAACTGCTCAACTCGTGCCCACGGCGGGCGGTGGCCGAAGCAGCCGCGGACTTCGACCCCACGAACGAACTGTTCCTCATCGGGCGCCTCGTGGAGCGTGCGGCACGGATCCACCTCTGGGGGCGCTACCCGACTGGGGACACCGAAGCCGTGCGCGCGGCGCTGCTCGAGCATCACGTTGCGCGCAACGAGTCGCTCCCCGAACTGGACGACGACGTCTGGCACACCATCACGCTGCGGGCCGACCGCTTCGCACGTTCGTGGGGCGAGCCCAAGCACCAGGTGGAGGTCCACGTGGGCGAGCAACTCATCGTGC
>CAEZXX010000038.1_pt1 | contig 14799 bp, 14 predicted proteins | sample 7265361 | NCBI WGS metagenome assembly CAEZXX01 (sample SAMEA6813919, study PRJEB35770) | freshwater metagenome | biome: Freshwater; feature: Freshwater reservoir; material: water | place: Czech Republic | collected 2017-04-14 | depth 30m m
GCGGATAGTCGGCCAGTTCCACCAGTGACATCTCGGTGCGGTCCGCGAGTGGGTGGCCCGTGTGAACGAGCAGCATGAGGTCCTCCGCGAACAGGGGCTCGATAGAGAGTTCTGGATCATCGACGGGGAGGTGGACGATGGCCGCGTCGAGGTGGCCCTCGAGGAGGCGACCGACCAAACCGCTGGAGGGTCCCTCCGAGATCACGGTTCGCAGTCGGGGGAAGTCGGCGGCCAACTTGGGCAGCAGTGTGGGCATCACCCAGCGACCGGTGGTACCGATCACCCCGATCCGGGTGGTACCCGCCACATCGGTGTCCCGGGAGGACATCTCAGCAGTGATCTCCTCGAGTTCTCGTTGGATCCGTCGGGCTCGTTCGACCACCTGGAACCCCTCCTCGGTGAGCCCGCCACCGTGGCGGTCCACCAGCGTGACGCCGAGCTCTTTCTCGAGGTGAGCGAGGTGCCCGGAGACGTTTGACTGCACGGTAAACAGGGCGCGGGCGGCAGCCGAGAACGATCCGTGATCAGCTATTGCAGTGAGGGCGGCAAGTTGTCGAAGGTCCATCTCTCAAAACGATAACAAGTATCGCTATGTTCTGTTTGCAAGTTCACACATTCACTTGCATACTCAATCTCGTACTCGACAAACGGAGGCCCCCGCCTCCGAAGTCGAAGAACCGATGAGGATCCCCCATCCTCAGTGGTTCCAGGTTGAGAGCCGCCGCTTCCCCCGAAGTGGCGGCTTTCCCGCTTTTAGGCATCAGTTGACCCCGGTGAGGGGAGAGCGGCGGCGGCCCGACAGAAACAGGTTGGAGGCATGGATCACGGCGGCGAACTCGAACGCCTTCAGAGTGAGAACGAGTATCTACAGGATCGCCTGAACGATGTCTACGCCAGCACGTCGTGGCGGGCGACGGCACCGCTCAGGGCGGTGCAACGGGTACTGGCTCGGCGGGCAGTGGTTCGACGCATGTGGAAGGCCCGCATGGTTCAGCAGTACGGCACGAGGATGCCCATCGTCTACGACGGCGAGCTGCCGGACTCCATCGGTCGGCTCGATGCGGGAGACGCGCGTGCCTGCGCAATCGTCCATGCCTTCCATCTCGACCTCCTGCCCGAGATCGTGGAGAGGCTTTCGCTGTGCGGCCGGTTGCACCACGCCATCGTCAGCCACCCGCCCCACCTTCGCTCCGAAGACGTGCTCGCACATTGTCAACCCCTCATCGATCGCGGGGTACAGGTCAACGCACAACGATTGCCCAATCGAGGTCGTGACGTGCTTCCGTTCGTCTCGGTGGTGGAGCAGGCGCTCAACACGGGCTGTGAGGCATTCATCAAGGTACACACGAAGAAGTCGGGGTACCTGCCCGATCAACGCGGGGAGGTGTGGCGCACTGGGCTCCTGACCGGCCTGCTCCCGTCGCCCGACAACATCGAACGCATTGTTGCATTCGTGGTCAACGCGCCCGTTGCAGGGTTCGCAGCACCTCGGCGCTGGATTTCGACTGTCGATGAGGACATCAGGGACCGTCGGGTGCTGCGTCAGTTGGAACGGCGCGGCGACATTCGACGCTGGGGTCGGGCGCGAAGAAGTTTTCCCGCAGGGACCATGTTCTGGTGCGGGAGGAACTGGCTGGAGTTTGTGCGTGATCTCGGTCTGCGTCCGAACGAGTTTGACCCCGAGCCGATGCGGCATGTCGCCGGAGTAGCGCATGCCATGGAGCGCCTCATCGGAAGTTTCGTCGCGGATCGGCGAGCGTCGGTGTGGCTCACCTCGTTTGGTGACGACCGGTAGGCCTTCCTCCTCGTTGCGGGGCCGCGAGGAAACTAGCGTCTCGGCCATGGGCGCCACCGCTAGTAATCCCGCGCCGAGCGGGACCGATGTCATGCATGTTGTCGACGGGCGGTCCGCGCCGCTCGAGGTCAAACTCCGATCTGTTCGCGAACTCTTCCTAATCGAGGCTCAACGGGTCGCGCACCTCCAGCGGGATCTCCAGACTTCGCGTGCCGAGGCTCTGTACAAGGACACTCTGCTGAGCGAGGCAGCGGACTATGTTCGTGGCGTGGCCCCGTTTCAACCGTTGCAGTACGTCTTTGTGGTGACGTACGGGCGCAGTGGCTCGACACTCATGCAGGGTGTGTTGAACTCCATCGACGGGGTGCTATGTCGGGGGGAAAATGCAGACCTGCTGCGCGGCCTCCGAGACTCGGTCGCCTCGCTCAAGTACTCGCAGGGAATGGCACCAACCAACCCGGAACATCCATGGTTCGGAGCGGAATCCTTGTCATTGTCGACGTACCTGAGCGACCTTCGTGGTGCGGTGGTTCGTCAGTTGCTCGGAGACCGGTCGCCGGATGGTCTTCGCTACCTCGGTTTCAAGGAGATCCGGTACTTCGAGCATTTGGAGCACGATCTTGAGGACTATCTCGAATTTGTTACCGATCTCTTCCCGGGTGCTCGATTCATACACCACACCCGTGAACACTCAGCCGTGGCGAAGTCCGAGTGGTGGCGCGAGTTTGAGACCGAGGCTTTGCTCAGTCAGCTTAAGGAATTCGACGACAGGGTTCGCGCCTTCTGTGAGAAACGGTCCGCAGACCACGTGCTCGCCACAAGTTACGAGCGTCTTCTGGCCGATCCAGAAGAGACGTATCGGTCGGTGGGCGCGCTCTTTGGTTTGGACGTTGAGGCAAAACGTATTCATGAGGTACTTAGCAGGGAACACTCGTATCGCACTTCCACCCAGCGCTGAAGTACTCAGCGGAACGGGTTGCGGCGAGTTTCCGGAGTCGGACGGTCAGCAGTCGTCGCGCCGTGACCTCGTCGAATGACGCAGGGGCCTGTTCGGGTCAGTGGTCGTTCAGGCGAAGCTCAACGAAGCGAACTTTGGGAGCACGCGGCCCAATCGGTCCGGAGCAGCATCTTGTCCTGAGTGCTGCGTGTCGCCGTCGTGCCGAGGCGCCAGAAGTTCGGCTAATGCTGCTTCGATCTGGAGTGGGGCGGCACCGAGCGAGGTGAAGCGCCCCGGGTTCTGTGGAGGCTCTGACCTTTGAGAAGGATGGAGTCATGCCGAAGAATGGGAAGTACCCGGATGAACTGCGCGAGCGTGCGGTGCGGATGGTCCTGGATCATCAACACGAGTACGGGTCGCAGTGGGAAGCGATGTGTTCGGTCGCCGAGAAGTTAGGGCCGAAGCCTGAGACGGTCCGTTTGTGGGTCCGCCAGGCCGAGAAAGACACGGGCCGTCGGCCTGGTGCTACGACGGATGAGCTTGCTCAGCTGAAGCGGTTGAAGCGCGAGAACGCTGAACTGCGTCGTGCGAACGACATCTTGAAAGCGGCCGCGGCTTTCTTCGGGGCGGAGCTCGACCGCCAGTCGAAGAAGTGATCCGGTTCATCGATGCTCACCGTCATCGGGTCTCGGGTGCGCTTCGTTGGGGGATCGAGCCGATCTGCGCGGTGTTGCAGATCGCCCCGTCGACGTATCACGCCGCGAAGAAGCGGCCGCCGTCAGCGCGGGCGGTCCGTGACAGCGAGCTGCGCCCACAGGAGCTGCGGGTGTGGGAACAGAACCTTGCGGTCTACGGCGCGGACAAGGTGTGGGACCAGTTGAACAAAGACGGCATCCGCGTCGCGCGTTGCACCGTCGAACGGTTGATGGCCGACATGGGCTTGCAGGGCTGCCGCCGTGGTCTGGTCTGGATCCGGACCACCGAAGGCGATCAACGCCTCGACCGGCCCGCCGGTCTCGTCGAGCGCCAGTTCCGTGCGCCGGCACCGAACCGGTTGTGGGTCGCCGACCTCACCTACGTCGACTGGTTCAACAACCGACGCCTCTACGGCGAGATCGAACCCGGCCCCGGCTTCACCACCCCAGCAGCGTTCGAAGCCGACCGCTACAGTCAAACCATCTCCGCCGAACCGGCGAAGACACAAACCACCGAGCCCCGAAAAAACCGGGGCGTTTCATACGCCTATCGGGGAGCCGATAGAGGTCGAGTCGACGAACCGCAAGTGGTGGAACACGGGGCTCGAGCCGGCAAACGCCACGCTCGAGGACGTTGCTCTCCTCCAAAACCGACAAGGACGACCTTCGGCACTCGGCATGCTCAGCCCGATGGAGTTCAAACGCCGCCACGCTGTCGACAACCCGGCACAAGACAAACAAGCGGACAGCGTGAAACTCAGGTCACACGAGGGCATTCACCAAACCGCAGCGGTTCAGCGTGTTCAACCGCAGTAGAAATGTCAATCGGGTTGATCTAGTTCGGGATTGACAGTGAGCTGTCTGAACCGGCCTAAGTCAAGATCGGGGAGCAGGCGCAGTGATGCATTGAGTTTTCCGAGGGAACCGGACTCCTTCACTCGCACCAGGTGAACCGTGTCCGCGATTGACAGATGGCGAACACCAGACCAAGTAGTCAGAGCATTCCAGGTCCAGTCTTCGACTCCGAAGCCTCTAGTCGCGTCAACTTCTTTGTACTGATATTGCTCAAGAAGCTGCCGGGGACAAATGTGATTTGAAGTAAAAACGTTGTTGAAAAGCAATACGCGCGGGTCGAATGATTTCGAAGTAGATGAGATATGCTCAAAAAAGAAATTCTTTTTGTCCCAAGGTTGGACGGTCCGATCGTTAAAGGAAAGAAATTCGTCCTCGTGAAAATAATACGCATATCGAGGATGAGCCACCCAGTTCGAGTCGGCTTGGCGGAGGGCAACGTCCATCGCGTGGCTAATCCACTTCGAACCAAACAAATCGTCACCATCAAGAAAGCCAACGAATTCAGTATCGGAATGTTCTATGACGCTTCGCCGCACTTGACCCAAGTCTCCAAAGTCGTACTCAAGGATGTCGTCCCAGCGATGCGCTGTTCCAGTTACTGCGAGTCGTGTCTGAGTCGTAGCACGATCCATGACTGCGACAACGCGAATCTCGAAACCTCGGTGGCGAGCAACCTCGACGGATAGCAGACTGCTTCGACAGGAGGCGTGACTCAGGAAACCCTCGCCATGGAAGTTTACATAAATCGTAAGGTCGTGCACAGTCAGACTTCTCCTCGCTTGAGAAAGATCTCCGCAACTCGGTCCTTGAACATCGACTGAGAATGCTTGGCCATCAGCAAATCTCGAGCCTTCTTCACTCGTTCACCAAGCTGTATAACGTTCAGAGACAAAAGATCGTCCAGCGCTTGCGAAATACGGTGAGCGGTCTCCTGCGCGCTTATCCCATTACCATAGAGAAAGATTGATTCGGTACCGAACGTCTCAGTGATTCCTCCAACCGATGCAGCGATTATCGGGATTTCCATCTCGGCCATTTCCAGGACGACATTAGGCATCCCTTCGAATTTGCTCGTGAAGAGAAATGCATCAAACTCGTCAAGATCGATTTCGTGTACGCTGTTGACGCTCCCTCTGAATTCGATATTGGCTGGATAGCGATAAACCCCTTCTAGCTCGTTTGGCCCGTACGCAATGACGAGTATGTTCGGCCGAAGCCGACAAAAGTCGAGAAGAGCCTGAAAGTTCTTAAGAAGCTCGAGTCGACCGAACCATAACAGCGTGATCGGAAGATTCGCGGCCCTTCGGAGTTCTCTGAGTTCACTGGATGATTTCTTGGCTTTGCTCGAGACAACCATTGCCGGCAACACTTTCAGTTTCAACCCGAAATCGCTTGGCAACCGAGGTTTCACGTGGTTTACGTAGTTTTCGTTGTCAGTGACAATGTCTCCGGCATTCACGGCGTCGAGTAGGAAGCGGGATGAATAGGACACACCGAGTTCGGTGGGCGATTCGCTAAAGATCAGACTGAAGATCGATTTTGTCTCACTCAACGATCTACCATGGTTTCTCAACGCCTGAAAGCCGGTCTCCGAATTGCAAAAAATGAGATTCGAGCTAATCTTTGAGTTCAGATACAGTGCGAGCAGAAACGACTTCTGCCATGATCGTTCTACGGCTTCATGGAAGGAATGAAAGTGGAGTGATCGGTGATTTCTATGTTCTCCAAGAAAGTCACGAACTGACCGATAATTTTGGTTTGTTACGAGAATCTCGACTCGCTCGCCGCTCTGACGTGCTATCTCATCGGCCAGCTGTAGACAGTATTTCGTGGCACCTCCGATTGTGAGCGCGTCCACAACAATGACAGAGTGAGCCCTGATCGCTAGATTTCTGTAAAGTTCGGCCGAGTCGATCAAATCTCGACGATCAAGGTCGACCGCCGAAAAGTTCCTGAGAAATCGGAGTGCACTAGCATTACAAAAGGAGGGAATTGGGTCGAAGGCGAATTGCTCCTCGATCTGATCGAGTACGTCTTGGGGCACGCGCGACTTAACTACGGCCCAGTTTTCGCCGTTCCAATCAAACATGTCAAGGGCGTCATAGTCGAACCACAGGTTCTCCCGGAAATATTGCATGTTCACCACACGAAATTCGCGGGCGAACTCGGGTGACGCTCGAAGATTGTTCAGAAAATGATGGTGGGGATGGTCCGTCTGGGTTCTCCACTCCTCGACCTCTTTCGGGTTAAACCAGTCGGCGGTCTGGATCCAGGCGTCTGAGTTTTTGAGGAACTCAAGGATTTGGCTTACCGTCGTTAGATTGTACGTTCGGCTTAGATAGTCGAGTCGAACGTTTGGAAGTAGGCGCAAACTCAGAAAATCCGTGACGCCCAAAAGATACTCGAACGGACGCGACCTCGAGGCCAACGGTATCTGCTGCTTTAGGTACGAGGTGTTGATGAATCTATTTGGATTTCGTTCTTCCCTCTCCCCGCTCACGATGAAATGAACGACCGGGTTGATTTCAGCTTCTCTGACATCCTCATATGTGTTCAAGTACCACGGGCCATCGACGACGCCCTCATACCTTCGATACAGACGAAGCACATCCGTCTTGGATTTCAGCACTTTGCGAGAACTCCTTGTTGAAGCGCCCCGGATTGCAGAGCGCGCCGGCGGTTTGTGTCTTCGCCGGTTCGGCGGAGATGTCTCGACGATAGCGGTCGGCTCCGAGTGCTGTTGGGTTGGTGAAGCCAGGGCCGGGTTCGATTTCGCCGTGAAAGTGGCGGTTGCTGATCCAGTCGTCGTAGGGGGGTGGGGGCGAACTCGACGTCGTTGATGCTGCGCCAGGGGCCTTTCGGATAGATCACTCCCACTTGTAGAGCCCGTTGAAGCTCTCGGCCAGCGCGTTGTCGTGGCTGTCACCCTTTGAGCCGACCGTCGCCACGATTTGGTTGCCGGCGAGGCAATCCGCGTGGCGCACGCCGAGGTATCGCACGCCCCTGTCGCTGTGATGAATCAGTTCGAACAGGTCAGCGCCGGCTCGTCGGCGGTTGACGATCGTCATTTCGAGCGCGTCGATCGCGAGGTCCGAGCGAAGCGGCTGCGATGCCTGTCAGCCGACAACTATGCGGAGAAACACGTCGGCTAAGAACGCGACGTAGACCCAACCCGAATTTGTTTTGCACTTATGTGAGGTCTGCGCCCCGCAAGCGGTTCGGTGCCGGCGCCCGGAACTGGCGCTCGACGAGTTCGGCGGCCGGTCAAGGCGGTGATCGCCTTTAGCGGCCCGGATCCAGACCCGACCACTGCGGCAGCCCTGCAACCCCATGTCAGCCATCAACCGCACGTCGGTACCGCGCGCGACGCGCATGCCGTCTTTCTTTAACTGGTCCCACACCTGGTCCGCTCCGTAGACGGCAAGGTTCTCTTCCCGCACCCGCAGCACCTTCGGGCGCAGCTCGCTGTCGCGGATCGCCCGTGCCGACGGCGGCCGCGGCTTCCCAGCGTGATACGTCGACGGGGCGATCTGCAACACCGCGCAGATCGCCCCGAGCCTCCAACTGAGCACACCCGCGACCCGATGACGGTGAGCAACGATGAACTGGAGCACTTTGCCGATTGGTGGTTGAGCTCCGCCCCGAAGAAAGCCGCGGCTCACTCAGTGACGGTAGCGAGTTCCCGAGCCTCGCTGTCTGGTGAACTGGGTGGTGTCCGACGGGACGCGGTCCAAGGCAGCGATGTAGCGAGCGGTGACCTGTCGCCAGTCGAGATCGGTAGGCACCGGGGGAGACATGTCTGCGCTCCACGCCGGGGGGTTACGGAGTCGGGCGGTCAGTCCGGCGGAATCGCTCCAGTAGGTGCCGTGCACGTGAGCGACCGCTCGGTTGAAGGCATTGTCGTGCGCCAACACCGGGGTCCCGTGCGAGAGCACGTCGACGAGCGATGGGTTGGTGCCGCCCACGGTGTGGCCGTGGATATACACGCGAGCGGTCATCATCAATTCGCACAGACGGCCGCGGTCCCAGATTGGGCCGAGCAGTTCGATGCGCGGATCGGAGGCTGCCGTCAGTTCGATGCGGCGCCAGTAGTCGTTCGGTCGGTTGGGTCCCCCGAGGACGATGAGCCGAGCGTCGGTCTCCGTGTTTGCGAACGCCTGACAGATCTCAAGGACCTGGTTCTCGGGTTCCGGCCGTGCCATCACGAGGTAATGGTCACCGGCGCGATCCGGTGTCCACCGGTGGGTTCCGTCGGCCTCGGCGCGGTCACAGCCGCCATAGGCGACGTACTCCGTTTCGCGCCCGAACTCGTCGAGGAAGATCCGCTGGATCTCGCGGCTATCTGCGATGAGCGTGAGGGAACTGCGAATGGCCGTCCTGCGCGCGAGGCGATGCACCGACCGGGCTACAGGGCCCCACTTCGAGCGAAGGTGTTCCATCCCGTCCATGTGCAGCACGACACGAGCCCCGCGACGTTGCAACCACAGTGCCGTCCAGACGTTGACAGGATTCAGCACGAGTACCGAGTCGCCGCGTTGAACGCGGGGCCGTGAGGTCCACGTGAGGATGGGCGTTGCTGCGGCGTGCAGTCCGAACCGCTTCAGTAGGCGGGCGATAGCGCTTCGTTGTTGGGTCTGATCATTCGTCCCGATGACGCAGACATCGAGACCTCGCTCGCCGAGTCCGATGGCAAGATGTTCCGCAAGCGTCTCGAACCCGCCGTAGCGGGCGGGTATTCCCCGGCTTCCGATGATCCAGATCATGTGCGGAGCAATCTGAGTACGGCCCGCGTACGCGGCCATCTCTTGGCGGAGGATCTTGCTGCATCTACTGCAACGGCGGCAAGCAACCACGACTCGGTGGCGCTCGGTACCGAAACCTGGTCCGCACCGAATGCGGCGACGGCACCTCGCTCGGCAACCTGCGCAGCGGGGATACGCACTGCCTCCGGCCAGCCGAGCCGGACCATGTCGTGAGCCGTTCGGTCGATTGACGGGTTCGCGGAGAGAGCCCAGCCGAGACGATTCAGTTCGAAGACCATCCACGACCACGACGCTGCTGCGCTCTCGGCTGGTGGGAGCCGTTGTAGGCGACGCTTCCAGCGGTGCAGGCGGTGCTTGCCGAGCCAGAGTCGGAGGGAGATCGCGAGCAGCAGGAGTGCAAGGAAGAGGAGCGTGATGATGAGTGCAAGATCGAGCGGCTTCTTGCGGGGCTTCGTCTGTGGATTCGGTGGCGGCACGGTGGTGGCTCGGCGCACGGTCGTGCTCGGCTTGACGCTACTTGTGGGTGGTTTGACTGTGCTGACCGGTGGCTTGACTGTGCTGACCGGAGGCTTGACTGTGCTGACTGGAGGCTTCGCTGTGCTGACCGGCGGCCGTTGTGCCCACGGAGGCCTGATGCTTTCGGGCTGAACGAGCGCGGAGACGGTTGCCCGGTCACCCCGAGTTACCCGAGAGAGCACCTGTTCGGCGCCGACGGAGGCGAGTACAAAGGCGGCAGCAACGACGAGGCCGACAAGCACAGCGATGAGGCGGGGCTTTCGGACGCGTCGACGGTGTCTCGCTGCATCGAGCGCAGCCGTGGTGGCAAGTGCCAATAGGGAAGTGATCAGCGCGACGTATCGAACCTCTCCTGCCGCTCCGTAGTACATCGCACCACAGATACCGAGCGCTACCGAAGCGAGGAATGGCGGTATCCAAAGCCTGCGTGCCGAGTACACGGCGCATGCCGCGGTGACCCCACAGACAGCGGACGAGCGCGCGACTGGTCCCGACGTCTCGCCGGACAGTGCGTTTACCGCGACGGACCACGAGATGGCTCCAGCAAGTCCGGCGATCAACCCGCCAACCTGTTGGGGCTGGCCAATGAGGGCGGCCACGAGGCCCGAACCCGCTACCGCGACGAGGACGAACGCAACGAAGGCCCCGGTTGTCACGGCTCCGGTGTAGGCGAACGACGATGCGACGACCGTGGCGAGAGCAGCCCCGAGAGCGAAGCGTCTCAGTGCGACGTTGGTGTCCAACGCACACTCTCGACCGGGATTGCGGGATGTTCGCCTGATGCCGGCGGCATTGGGGTGATGAGCCGAATGGTTGCGTCGCGACCACGTGTCAGCAGAGCGTTGCCGAGCTCGGCGCTCGGTCGGAAGGTGACCACGATGATCCTGCGGAATCGGTGCGATCGCAGCGCACCGGGAAGGTGCTGGTGTGCGGAGCCGAGGGTTGGCTGCAGCACGATCTCTGCCATCTTTCGGTCGAACGCACTCCGCGACGTTCTGTCGACGAAGAACGCGTGATCGACCTGCCCATGCAGGAACGCCAACTGCACCCCGTCGACGACCAGGCGGTGCACCACGCTGGTGGCGAGTTCGACACCAAGTTCGAAGTTGTCCAGGCTGTCGTCTGCGTCAAAGGTCTTCCCGGACTGCCACGCACGGGGGTCGGTGTCGAGGTAGACGAGTGTGTCTCGTGACTCGGTGCCCACGCGCTCGCGCACGATGAGAGTTCCCGTGCGGGCTGTCGAGCGCCAGTGAATACGCCTCGGCTCGTCGCCGATGACGTACTCGCGGAGCAACTCGGAAAGATGCGTCTTTCGGTGGGAGCGAGGTGCCTCCCAATCGTCGCCGGGGTTCCACATGCGCAGGTCGTCGTCAACATCCCCGAGCCGTGGAGTGACCACAAGCCTCACGACAGGTCCCCGTGCCAGCGTTCGGTGCGCGAAACCGAAGGGGTCTGCCCACGCCGCCAGCAGCGGTCCGCGAGAGGTGACCGTTCGCCGGGAGGTATCGAACTCGATGTCTGCGGTACCGGTGTGCCCGTCCCACGAGGGGGAGTGGAACGGACGCGGTGTCGCCTCGTTCTCCTCCTCCACGACGACGCCAAACCGTCGTCGGGAGCGTACGGTGACCTTGGTGGCCGCTTGCGACAGGCGTGGCACCTCGAGGTCCTCCGGCACGGCGCCCACCGAGGCATTGCGCGCGGTGAGTGCCCAGAGGGCTGCCAGAACGACAGCGGCAGAGAGAACCAAGCCGATCGTGACCAGCTCCGGCCAGTCGGCTGCGACACCGAGCACGAGGGCCGCGACGCCAACGGCGAGCGACCCGGCACCCTGTCGCGTCACGGTTGAGCGGTGCCTGGAGGTACAGGCACCGATTGGAGCACCGACGCGATCACGTCCGCGGGCGTTGTGCCACGCGTGAGTTCCCGTGTGCTCATGAGCAAGCGGTGCGGCAGGACGTGGGGCGCGACGTACTGCACATCGGAGGGGAGTACGTGTTCCCGGCCGACCACGACGGCTCTCGCTCGCGCGGCACGGAGCAGCGCCACCGATGCACGCGGGCTGCACCCGAGTAGCACTGCCGGATGCTCTCTCGTGGCCGTGGTCAACGAGACCATGTAGTCAAGGAGGGAATCAGCCACATGGGTGCGCGCTGTCAACTGAATGAGCTGTTGTAGTTGGTCGGCGGAGATGACCGGTTGGACATCGTCGAACGAGCGACCGGCGTGTTCGTCTCTCAGGATGTCTGCCTCTGCCTGTCGGTCCGGGTACCCGATCGACAGCCGCATCAGGAAGCGGTCGAGCTGTGCTTCGGGCAGCGGGTACGTGCCGTCCTGTTCGACAGGGTTCTGGGTGGCGATCACCATGAAGGGTCTCGGCACTCGGTGTGATGTGCCGTCGACGGTGACCGTGTGCTCCGCCATCACCTCGAGGAGGGCTGACTGCGTACGCGGTGAAGCACGGTTGATCTCGTCGGCGAGCACGATGTTGCAGAAGACCGGGCCGGGGCGAAACTCGAACACGTCGGCCCCTTGGCGGAAAATCGAGACACCGGTGATGTCTCCCGGGAGGAGATCGGGGGTGAACTGGATCCGGTTCCACGAACCGCCGATCGAGCGGGCGAGAGCACGGGCGAGCGAGGTCTTGCCGAGCCCGGGTACGTCTTCGATCAGAAGATGACCTTCCGCGAGCAGACAGGTGAGCGTGAGCGACACCACCTCTTCCTTGCCGCGCATGACCGCGTTGATGTTCCTTGCGATCCCGTTGACCGTCTCGCTCATCTCGGCGATCGTTGTCATGTTCCCTGCGCCACCCCAGATTTCGGCATACCTCGCCGTTCTGGCCATGCTACTCGGCGAACCACGGGGGTCTTGGGCGATGCCTTCGGAGCACGCCCACAGGAGCTCAGCCTTCGACGAGGTACGAGGCGTCGAGGCGCACAAAGCGGTTGCAGATACCAGCGAGGAACTGCTCGTTGTGCGAGGCGATCAGCAGGATCCTGCTCCGGTCGATGAGTTCCCGGAAGCGCAGTGTGGCCCGCTCGGCGAACTCGGAATCCGCCATGCCGATGCCCTCGTCAATCACGAGGATGTCTGGTTCGGCGACCGTCGCGATGGAGAACGACAGACGCGCCACCATCCCGGCGGAGTACGTGCGCACTGGGTGCCGGAGGCGGTCGCCCAAACCGGAGAACGCGGCGATCTCGTCGACCTTGGAGTCCATCTGCGCTGGGGTCTGGTTGATGTAGACACCGCGACGGATGATGTTCTCGTAGCCGGTGAACTGTGGGTCGAGTCCGAGTGACGAGCTGAGCATGGCAACGACGGAGCCGTCGATCTCGACGGTTCCGCGAGTGGGCGGAAGGATCCCGGCGGCGACCCGAAGGAGGGTGGTCTTTCCTGCCCCGTTGGGCCCGACGATGCCGATGCGCTGGCCGTCGTCAGCGTTGAGCGTGATCGTTCTGAGCGCTTCGATCGACTCGATTTCGGGGCGGCGTCCAGTAACCACCTGAACAAGCCGGCTCTTCAGGTTCATATTGTGCTCGCCATAGATGGGGAGCGTGACGTCGACGTTGCGGAGACGGATTCGCGCCATGGTCTACAGCCAGTACCGAATGCGCCGGCGAGAGCGGCTGAATGACACGAAGGCAATCACGAGGTTGACCACTGTTCCCGCGAGGAGCAACATCCACAATCCGCGATCTGCCGGCCGCCCGAGCAGCGGGTCCCGGGCAGACAGCACGGGCCACGCCATGGGGTTGATCACCACGACCCAATGTCGTTTTGGGAGCTGAGACGGATCCCAGAAGATCGGGGTCATGAACATCATGAGCGGAACGATTGCGTTGATCGCTACCCGCACGTCCCGGAAGCGCAGCCCGAGCGGCGCGAGCCACAGCATGGCGCCGAAGGCGTTGACGAGGATGAGAGCGAGCGCGGCGGGTACCAATCCGATCGCGGCGAGCGTCGGCCGGACCCCGTACACGATCGGGATGAGCACCATCACGACGGCACTGTGGAGGAACGTCAGTGCCTGATTGGCGAGTGATTGGAAGGTATAGAACGAGACGGGCAGGGTGGACGAGGAGAGATACGAGGCAGAGTCTGAGTAGAGCGCAGGTGCCGAGGTGAGTGCACCTGCGATGAACGACCAGATGAGCACCCCGTAGGCAAGAAGCGGGATGAAGCCCGAACGCTCAACCTTGAACAACTGGCTGTACACCACACCGATACCGAGCACCCACACCAACTGCTGAAGTGTGATCCAGAATGGACCGAGCACCGTCCGTCGGTAACTGCTCTGGATCGACTGCCGGGCGAGCAGCCACCACGACCCCCGCTTCTCCCATCCGGCCCGGAGATCGTCCCTGGCGAGCGCGTAAGGCGATCGGTCTGGGTTCCCTACGGCAACAGTCACCTTCGGAGGCTACTCGTCCGGTCCGTCGGTGGGCCTGCACCCGGGGTATCGCCCGGGTGACGTCAGAGATCGAATCCGAAGGTGCCTGACTCGAGGATTGGGGTGGGTGTGAGCGGCTTCCCGTTGTGGGTCACCGTGAGCGGCAGTGGTTGCGCCGTCGGCGGGGCGTCAACGAGCAGTCGACGCGGCGGCCCGCCGGCTCCTGTTCCGGCGACCTCCATGGTGAGCACAACGGTCGCACCGGAGGCGATTTCGATAGTTACCGTGGCGGTGTACAGTCCGCGCTCGTTCCCGGGGTTCCACGACACCTCCGCGTCGGGTGACATGACCGACACGATCGGTGCAGACGAGTACAGGGTGACGAGGAGTCGGTTGGTGCCGAGCGGGAGTCCGACAAGATTGCCGATCACATAGTTGGGGAGGCCCTGGGCCGGAGCGGTGTTCCGCAGGGCGAGGGTCAGGGTTCCGGCAAGATCGGCAGACCGTCGGTCGGTCTCGACCCCGTAGGACACACTGCCCTCGAGATACGCATCGATCTTGTTCCCGTTGCCGTTGTAGAGGGAGTACCCGACGACGTTGGTTGACTCGTCGAACGACAGTTCCTTGGTCATGTTCGCGTTGCGCAGAACCGCCTGTTCCTCAGGCCGGCGCGCCCACGCGGCAAGGCGGTGCTGACGGGCCATGGGGCTCATCAGGGCGGCCAGTTTCGGCGGCGACGGGAGTGCCCCGGCGAGGCTGCGGTCGATGGTGGTGCGGGCGAGTGTCTCGAGCAGGTCGACGCGGTCACCGAGGTTCTCGACGAGGTATTGGTCCCTGAGCAGATA
>CAEZXX010000042.1_pt1 | contig 14261 bp, 12 predicted proteins | sample 7265361 | NCBI WGS metagenome assembly CAEZXX01 (sample SAMEA6813919, study PRJEB35770) | freshwater metagenome | biome: Freshwater; feature: Freshwater reservoir; material: water | place: Czech Republic | collected 2017-04-14 | depth 30m m
ACCTCTCGGATGATCGTGATGGCCTCGTCGGTGAGCGCATCCAGGTGCGCCGTTTCGGCGTGGGTAGCGATCTCGGAGGTCATGCGTGCAGCCCGCACTCGGTCTTGTCGTTGCCTGCCCAACGTCCCGCACGCTTGTCCTCGCCGGGAGCGACTGGTCGCGTGCACGGCCAGCAGCCGATGCTCGGGTAGCCGCGCTCGCGCAGCGGGTTCACGGGCAGTTCGTGGGTCTTTTCGTAGGTGAGCAGGTCCTCGTCGCTGAAGGAGGCGAGCGGGTTGATCTTCACGAGGTTGCGAACCGGGTCGAACACTGCGACCGGAGCGTTGGCGCGGGTGGGGCCGTCCACACGCCGGATACCGGTAACCCATCCCTGCTTGCCGACGAGTGCCCGGTTGAGCGGTTCCACCTTGCGCACTCCGCAGCAGGCCTCCACGTCGGTCTGCCAGAGGTTGTCGGGCTGCACCTTCGGGTGGAGCACTGTGAGGTTGAGGTCGACCAGCTTGCGCATCTCGTCCACGAGCCACTGGGTCTCGGCGAACAGGTACTGGGTGTCGATGAGGACCACCTCGATGCCCGGTACGGCGGTTGCAGCGAGGTGAACCAGGACGGCATCTTCGAAGCTGGCGGTGACCACGAGGTGCTCGGTGCCGAACTGTTCGGCCGCCCAGCGGATGGAGTCTCCGGGGTGGCCGTTCTCCAGGGAGGTGGGGATCGTGACGGTGGGCATGCGCAACCTTCGCATCGGGACCCGAAAGGGCGGGTGCAGGACACCGCAGCGTATCCGAATTACCGACTAATCCCATCGGGAATAGGGGATTTGCCGGTGGGCTCCAATCGGGTGCGCAGTGACGCTCGGGGTCAACGCCAGGTGGGTGGAGGAGTACGTCGGTGTGGGTCCTTCGGCCCCGCCGAACCGACCAATGGCACCGGATGCGGCCCCCGGGCGCTCCGTACCCTCGAGATGCGGGGTGGATGATCCCTGCAGAACCGAGGGAGTCGGCCGTGGCGGTCATTGAGCGCATGAGGGAAGCCGTGCTGTTGACCCCGGAGGGTGTCCGTGCCGAACTGGCCGGTTGGGTCACCGGGCACGGGGACCCCTCGATGCCGCTGCTCGAGTGGCGCACGCTGCTGGCGTCCAGCGGATGGGCAACACCCTCGTGGCCGGAGCGCTGGCACGGCAAGGGCTGGCCGGCGTGGACCGACGCAGTGGTCGCCGAGGCCCTCGTGGACCTCGGCACCGTTGGGGTACCGCTCGGACTCGGCATGCAACTGGCGGCACCGACGATCCTCGAGCACGGCACGGACGACCTGCGCAGGCGCTACCTGCTCCCCACCATCCGTGGTGAGATCACCTGGTGCCAGTTGTTCAGCGAACCGGGAGCGGGATCGGACCTCGCCGGTGCCACCACCACAGCGGTACGTGACGGCGACGAGTGGATCGTCAATGGGCAGAAGGTGTGGAACACCGGCGCCCACTACGCAGACATGGGCATCCTCGTGGCCCGCACCGACTGGGACGTTGCCAAGCACGCCGGGCTCAGTTTCTTCGTGATCGACATGCGTCAGCCGGGTGTCACCGTGCGGCCGCTCCGGCAGATGAATCACCACCAGTCGTTCAATGAGGTGTTCCTCGATGACGCGCGCGTCCCGGCGCGGGATCAGGTCGGCGCACTCGGCGAGGGATGGCACGTTGCGCTCACCACGCTGTCGTACGAGCGCAAGTACGGCGGACGTGTCCGGCCCGATCTCTCCATCGCGCCGGGCCGCCTGCTCGACGAGGCCCGTGCCGAGGTGGAGCACTACTTCGAGTCGTACCGGTGGTACCCGCAGCGCAGTGGTCGCGTCGATCTCGTCGTCGACCGTGCCCGCGAGAACGGCGTGGATCAGGAGCCAGTCGTCCGGCAGGAGATCGCAAGGCTTCTCTCGTTGCAGATGGTGAGCCAGTGGACCGCGTCACGTGCCTCTGCGGCGCGCGCACTCGGGCGCACTCCCGGTGCTGAGGGATCGGTCGGCAAACTGGCGAGCAGCGAGATCTCCCGCAGTGCTGCACGCGTGCACTCACTGATCGGCGGCGCGAGCGGTCTGCTCAGGGGATCCGACGCACCGCTTGACGGGGTCATCGCCGAGGTGCTCGTCTCCACACCCGGTCAGTCGATAGCGGGAGGAACTGACGAGATCCAGAAGAACATCCTCGGCGAGAAGATGCTCGGCCTGCCGCGCGAACCATCGCCGGAGTTTGGCGAGCCGTTCCGCCTCGCGCGCCGCAACGGCTAGACGAGCCCGGGCTCCTTGGGGAGCCCGAGGATGCGCTCACCCAGGATGTTGTGCTGGATCTCGTCCGTACCACCGGCGATGCGCAGGCCCGGCGTGCTGCACAGGTAGTTGGACCAGGTGTACGTGCCCCAGTCGCCGGAGTCCGCCATGAACGATGGCCCGAGCAGGTCCCCGGCGAGGTTCGCAATGCGGCGGATCTGGCGTGACGACAGCAGTTTGAGGATCGACCCCTCCGCCCCGCGGCTCGCACCGGACGCAACGAGTTGCTCGCCACGAGCACCGACCCACTCGATCAGCTTGCGGTGCGTGAGCACCTCGGCGAGCGTCTGGCGAACGACGGGGTCACTGATGCGGTCGACGTGGCGTGCGACCTCTAGGAGGATGAGCGCCGGGTCGGAGGCTGCGGAGGTCTTGCCGGACCCCACTGCAGCCCGCTCGGACATGAGGGTCGTGAGGACGGCTGCCCAACCACGGCCGGCCGCCCCGACGCGGTTCGCGTCGGGCACGCGCACGTCGGTGAGGAATACCTCGTTGAACTCGGCGTTGCCGTTCATCTGGCGCAGAGGACGCGCATCCACCCCGTCGGTGTCCATCGGCAGCAGGAACATGGTGAGCCCCTGGTGCTTGGGCACGTCCGGGTCCGTGCGGGCCATCAACTGGCCGAGATCCGCAAGGTGCGCGTACGAGCTCCACACCTTCTGGCCATTCACCACCCACTCGTCGCCGTCACGGACGGCCTTAGTGCGCAGTCCGGCGAGGTCTGAGCCGTTGCCGGGTTCACTGAGCAGTTGCGAGCAGAGCAGTTCGCCCCGATAGATGCGTCGCAGGTACCGCAGCTTCACGTCCTCGCTGCCGTGGACGAGGATGGCGGGAGCCACCATCTCCCACGCCACGCCCCATGCACTTTGGTCGGGCACGTCGAACTGACCCTCGAGATGGCGGTAGACGCCGTCAAGGTCGTGATGACGCCCGGCTCCGCCGTACTCCACCGGTCCGCCGAGCCATCCGAACCCTGCATCGAACACCTTGGCGCGCCACTTGCGGGCCTCGGCAATCAGTGCCTTCGGGTCCTCGACCTCGCGGCCGAGGAGGTGGACGTGGCCGGAACCCCGACCCCACTCAAACTGCTCTGCAGCCGGCAGCCGCTCGGCGTTGGCCTCGAGGAACGCCGTCGCCGCAGCGACGAACTCCTTCCGCTCGACCTCGTCGAGCGCGGCTGCATGGAGGTCCGCAGTCATCGTCTGCCTGCGGTCAGTGGTCGGGATGGGCGCCGAGACCGGCAGCGGCGAGTGCGACCTGCTTGGCGCGGTCAAGGTCGTAATGCTTGCGAGTCACGATCCGCTGTGCATAGAGGCCGCCGCCGGCCTGGATGTTGGTGACCAACTGCCAGCCGCCGTATGCGTCTGCCGTGAGGTCACGGATGAGGTGGAACAGGCGGGTGCGGTACTCGCCGTCGATGTCGGAGCGGCCCGCCATGTACTTGCGTGCGAGGTGCCCCACCTCTGGGTTCTCGAAGTCTGCGATGGCGGGGGCGGTGACCACGGCGCCGCCGGCGATGTCGTGCAGGTGACGGACCATCAGGTTGAAGTTCGCGGCCCCGGTGTACTTGCCGGCATTGGTGTACAACTCGTTCGGGAACGCAGCCCCGAACGGGCCGACCTCGGCGTGCATCAGGCAGGCCTCAAGACAGGCGCGCACCACGGTTGCGTGGATGATCATCTCGGAGATCTTCTCCTTGATGTGCGCCTCGCCGGCGAGACCATTCGCCTCGGCGATGAGTTGGGCCAGACCCACGAGGAGGTCAGCACCGTCCGCCAGACCGGAGAGACCGCCGAGGCGCTCCCAGAGGCCGAGGGAATGGGCGAACACCGAGGCCTGGGACACCTCGCCGTTGAGGAAGATGCGATCGTTCGGTACGAAGACGTCATCGAAGATCACGAAACCCTCGGGGTAATTGTCTGTGCCCGACACGGGGAAGTCACGCAGGTCGTGATGGCGCGGCGCGTACGACGTGTTGATGATCTTCACGCCCGGGGCGTTCACCGGGATCATCGCGGCGATCGCGTAGTCCTCCTCGCCGACCTTCATCGCCTTGGTGGGAATGGTCATCAGTTCGTGACCGAGCGAGGCGCCGGTGATGTGAAGCTTCGCGCCGCGGATGACGACGCCGTCGCTCTGGCGGCTCACCACGTGCACGTACGCGTCGGGATCGTCCTGCTTGCCCGGCGGCCGTGAACGGTCACCCTTGGCGTCGGTGATGCACTGGGTGATGCGGATGTCACGGCGCTGGGCCTCCTCGATGAAGGCATTCATCGGCTCCAGGTACTTCGGAGCGGTCTCCTTGATTCGGCCGCACACCGTTGCGAGCGTCATGATCGACGTGTACGTGACGTGGCTGATCATGCCGCTCTGGTGAACCAGATCGACCTTCTGGCGCAGTTCCTCAGCGCTCGTTGGGATGCCTGCGAGCGGGCTGCGCCCGTTCACCGCGCGGGCCAACATCCAGTCGTAGCCCTCGGCCGCCTTCTGCACCGACGATCCAAGGATCGGGTGACCCGGCAGGTCATCCACCTTCTCGCCAGCGAAATACGTCGCCCGTCCATCAAAAAGTGACTTCTTGTACTCTTCCCCAGTCATCATGGCTGCGGTCCCCCCTTGGTGCAGTGCCAGAAACAGCATCCGCAGTATCACCTACAGCGAGGGGTGGGGTCCACCCCGGCACTGCGGGGGCGCTACCGTCATTCCAGCGGACGAAGGGGGACAGGGTGACCGAGGAGTTCGAGCAGCGCAGGCAGAGGGCGGCCTCCGGCAACCTCCACCGCGAGGGCGAGAAACTCGCGCGCCAGAACAAGCTGTTCGTGCGGGACCGTCTGGCATTGCTGCTCGACGAGGGATCGTTCGTCGAGGACGGCCTGCTCTCCAACACAATGGCGGCAGACCTGCCGGCCGACGGCGTGGTTACCGGCGTCGGCCGCGTGGACGGGCGCACCGTGTGCGTCGTGGCGAACGACCCGACGGTGAAGGCAGGCTCGTGGGGCGCTCGCACGGTTGAGAAGATGATCCGCGTTACCGAGTACGCGCTCCGCCACGAGGTGCCCATCTTCTGGCTCATCGACTCCGCGGGTGCCCGGATCACCGACCAGGTGGACCTGTTCCCGGGCCGGCGTGGAGCCGGGAGGATCTTCGCGAACCAGGTACGGCTGTCGGGCAAGGTGCCCCAGATCTGCTGCCTGTTCGGGCCGTCCGCCGCCGGTGGTGCGTACATCCCGTCGTTCTGCGACATCGTCATCATGGTGGAGGGGAATGCGTCGATGTACCTCGGCTCGCCGCGCATGGCCGAGGAGGTCATCGGCGAGTTCGTGACGCTCGAGGAGATGGGTGGCGCCCGCATGCACGCAACAGTGTCCGGCTGCGGCGACAACCTCGCCGTGGACGACGCCGACGCGATCTCCCAGGCGAAGGAGTTCTTCTCGTACCTGCCCACGAACTGGCGTGAGACCCCCGACGTGTTCGAGGCACTGGACCCGGTGAAGCCGCTCACGGCCCAAGCGCTGCCCGCCGACGAGGCAATGGGCTACGACATGCACCGCTTCATCGACTGCATCGTCGACGAGGGATCGTTCTTCGCCGTGAAGCCCCTGTTCGCACCGGAACTCACCGTCGGGTTCGGGCGCCTCGACGGTCACGTGGTCGGGTTCGTGGCGAACAACCCGATGCACAAGGGCGGTGTGTTGTTCGGGGACTCTGCGGACAAGGCAGCACGCTTCGTGTGGATGTGCGATGCCTACAACATCCCGCTCGTGTTCCTGGCGGACGTGCCCGGTTTCATGATCGGCACGAAGGTGGAGCGCGAGGGCATCATCCGCCATGGCGCGAAAATGATCACTGCGATCACGGAGGCGACTGTTCCGAAGATCTGTGTCGTGGTCCGCAAGGCCTACGGGGCCGGCCTCTATGCAATGAACGGCCCCGCTTTCGACCCGATCGCGACACTCGCCCTGCCCACCGCGAAGATCGCCGTGATGGGGCCGCAGGCCGCGGTGAACGCGGTGTACGCCAACAAGATCGCAGCGATCGAGGACCCGGCCGAGCGGTATGCATTCGTGGAGGAACGGCGCAGGGAGTACGAGGCAGACGTGGATCTCTACCGCCTCGCTTCGGAGATGGTGATTGACGCCGTGGTGTCGTTCGAGGGCCTGCGTGACGAGATGGTCCGGCGCTTCGCCGCAGCGGACCCGCGCGACCGTGAGGCCGTTGAGAAGCGGCACGGCATCACGCCGGGTTGATGCTCGGCCATAGCCTCCGCTGCGCTTCGGCATAGGCCTCGTCCGGCTCGTCGCTAGCGCTTCCCTCGCCGGGTTGATGCTCCGCCAGGTCGGTGGCTAGGTGTTGCTGCCCCGACTGATGAGTCCCCAGCGCTCGTGATCGCACACGGCCCCCAGTAGGTCGTCGTCGAGTGGGTCGAAGCGGTCAGCCGCCACCAGCGAGTCGGTGAGGTTCACTACGACGCAGCAGTGGTTGGGTACGAGGGCAACCACTTCGCCGACCCGCGGTCGTTGACCGTTGGCGCTCACCACTGCATGGTGCTCGGACAGTCGGTCAACGGTGGCCGCCGGGTACGCGGGCAGGAACCCGAAACCCTCCAGCCATGCCGGCTTGTCGGTGGAGAGCACCTTGGACCCGGCATCGAGCACGAAACGCCCGTCGGCGTGGCTCGCCACGACGGTCGTGAGCACGTACAGCGAGACGTCCTTCAGGGTCCCAGCGCCGAGCGCCAGCTGCTGGCGGTCCATGAATACGTACGTACCCGGTCGCTCGTCAGTGACCGGCGGGCGTGCCGAGCGCCGCGCCGTCGGGGTGGAACCAGCGCTCAGCACCCGGACGTCAACACCCTCGTCCCGCAGGGTTGATGCAGCGGCGGCAAGCGCGTGCACCTCGTCGTCGCCGGCAGCGGCCGGTGCGTCGCAGTTCGCGTAGGCGTGGCCGCCGTAGGTGAACGCACCGCGGATGTCGAGGCCGAGGTCCTGGCACGCCCGGGCGAGCGGGGCGATCGCGTCGGGCGCCACGCCCGAACGGAGCATCCCGCAGTCCACCTCGAGCACGACTGCGAGCGGGTGGGAGGCGCCCGACACAGCGCTGGCAAGTGCCGTAGCCGACTCCACGGACTCCACGCCCACCATCAGGTTGCAACGCTCGTGGAGCGTCCTGATTCTGCGCGACCGTTCGGGCGTGCCAGCCCACACGGGATAAGCGTGGAACAAGTGGTCAAAGCCGCTGTCTGCAAGTGCTTCCACCTCACCGATCGTGGCGGCAGTCAGCCCAACAGCACCGGCGGACACCTGACGGCGAATGATCTCGGCACACTTGGTCGTCTTGGTGTGCGGGCGGACGCCCACTGCTCGCGCACCCAGTTGTGCCGCCCACGACGTGATGTTCCGGTCGAGAATGCTGACGTCCACCACCGCTGCGGGTGTCTCGATGTTCACCCTTGGCCCCGGGTTACCAGGGGCTCGGGGCCACCATCTGGCCGGGCAGGTCGTCGAGAGCGGACTGCACGAGTACCCCGTTGCGCTGGATGGCGGTGCCATTCACGAAGACATAGTGCATCCCGGTCGGCTGGTCCGCAGTGAGGCGCTCGGCCCCGGCCGGGAAGTCACGCACACGGCGCACCGGACCGGGATCGATGGTCTTCGGGTCGAACACCACCACGTCGGCGTGATAGCCGGGCTTGAGGTAGCCGCGGTCGGTGAAGTTGAAGATGTCAGCCTGGAGGCCGGAGAGCTTGCGGATAGCAGTCTCCATGCTGAGCACCTTGCGCTCGCGCACCCAGTTGCCGAGGAGATCGGTCGACAGCGGCGCGTCGCACAGTTGGCCGACGTGGGCACCGGCGTCCGACAGGCCGAGTGTCGTGTGTTCCTCCTGGAGGAGCATCGCAATGCCCTCGGGGTCTCCGTTTGCGAGGATGTTCTTCACCCGAATGTCGCTGGGCTCGGCCTCCTCCAGTGTCAAGTCGAGGAGCAGATCGAGCGGGTGCTTGTTGTCCGCTTCAGCGAGTGCCTGGATGCGCTGGCCAACGAGTTCCGGGTGGGCCGTTGACTCCATGATCTCGAACGAGGCCCACTGCGGCGGCAGGAACTTCGTGTCGGTCCAGCCGACGAGCACACGTTGGCGCCACGCGGGATCCGCGTACGCGGCCCTGCGCTCTTCCACGGACTTCGACATCAACTCACCGAACACCGGGTTGATGTTGAGCGTGAACGGCTCCTGCATCGTCATCGAGAATGACAACGGTCGGCACGAGACCTGCGGCCACACCTGTGCGCCGCGTTCCCAGCCCTTACGGTTGATCTCGGCTGCCTTGATGTGTGCCCCGTTCGGGAACGTGAGCAACGCGGTGTACGTGAACGGGATACCGACGCGCTGCTGCATGTCGTAGCACTGCGGGAACGGCAGGTTGTCGCCGCCGTTGATGCCGATGACGCCACGGCCGGTGTCGGCCACGGCCTTGAAGAGGCGGTAGATCTCCTCGCTCTCGGCCCAGCGGCTCGGGATCGGGCGACCGTCCGCCGCCCGGTGCGTGGCCGCGAAACTCGTTGCGACACCGCAGGCACCCGCGTCCATAGCGTCCTTGACGATGGCGACCATCTGGTCCACCTCATCGGGTGTGGCCTCACGGCCGATCGCCTCGTCGCCCATCACGTACAGGCGCAGCGGTGTGTGGCCGATGTATGCCGCGAAGTTGAGCAGGCTGCCGTGGCGCTCGACGGAGTCGAGGTACTCCGGGAAGGTCTCGAAGTCCCACGGCACGCCCTCGATGAGCGTCTGTGGGTCCATGTCCTCCACCTTTTCCATGGTGCGGGTGAGGGTGTCGATGTCCTTGGCCTTGATGGGCGCGAACGAGAAGCCACAGTTACCGGCAACGACCGTGGTGACGCCGTGGTAGCACGACGGTGTGAGCGCCGGGTCCCAGAACACCTGGGCGTCGTAATGGGTGTGGATGTCGATGAACCCGGGTGCCACCACCGACCCGGTTGCGTCGATCACCTCGTCGCCGGTGAGACCGACACCGATCTCAACGATGCGGTCGCCCTCGATGGCTACGTCAGCGATGCGGGAGGGCCCGCCGGTGCCGTCCACCACGGTTCCGCCCTTGATGATCACGCGTGATCCCATCGTGTTCTCCCTGCTCGTCGCCCGGTAACACGTCAAGTCTGGCCTATACACGGGGATTCTGCGAGGTCTTCCGGGCCGTGGGGTGGTCGACCGACCTTCCTGAGCGACTTCCCGGCGAGTTCTCAGGATTCTCCCAAGGAGGAGTCGCAGCATGGGGAGCATGATCCAGGCACCCCAGAGGCCGTTCACCGGAGTGGGCCACCGGCCGCTGGAAGCCCGGCGGCCGCACTTCCTGCCCGGCGCTCGAACAACTTCCGCACTCGGTTCGGACCTGTTCGCTGCCGTAGGGGCCCTCGGAATCGTGATCGTGGGGCTCTGGCTTCGCCACGGTGGTGTTGCGGCGCTCAGCCGGGGTTGGCGTGACGCCGCTACCTCGATCACGCAGCTCTCTGGCCTCCTCGCCTCGGGGTTCGGCCTCGTCGGGCTCGCGCTTGTCGGACGGCCCCGCTCGGTCGAACGGCGAATCGGTCTCGACCGCATGTTCGTGTGGCACCGCATCCTCGGCGAGACGATGACGCTCCTTGTCGGCGTCCACATCGCTGCAGCGCTCGTTGCGTGGGCTTCGGCAGGCGGCCTCCTCGCTGCCGTGCAGGACCTCACCGGTCGCGAGCCGTACATGGCGCTCGCCACGGTCGGCTCTGCCCTGATCGCTGTCGTCACGATCTCGTCGCTCGCCTCGGTGCGCCGCAGGATGTCTTACGAAACCTGGTACTTCGTCCACCTCGCTGCCTACGCGGGCTTCGCGATGTCGTTCGGGCACCAACTCGTGACCGGCGACATTTTCGGTAACGACACGCTCGCCCGGGTTCTGTGGATCGGGCTCCATGTCGCGCTCATCGCCCTGCTGGTGATCCGCCGCTGGGGCACCACTCTCCGCTCGTTGCTACGCCCGCTGCGTATCGCCGAGGTGCGCCAGGAGTCGCCCGACACCGTCGCCGTACGTCTCGCCGGTCGTGGCCTCGGTGCGATCGAGGCGAGCGCCGGCCAATTCTTCTTTCTCCGGCCCCTCCGGGCGCGCTGGTGGTGGCAGGCACACCCGTTCTCGCTCTCCGCCGCACCCTCGTCCGCCGGGTTGCGCTTCACGATCAAGAACCGGGGCGATGCCTCGGGCTCCATCGCAGCGATGCCGCTCGGCACAAGGGTGGCCGTCGAGGGGCCCTATGGAAGTTGCACCACCGAGTCGATTGGCTCGAAGCAGGTGCTCTTCATCGTCGGTGGTGTCGGTGTTGCACCGGCACGGGCGATGGTCGAGTCGATGACAGCGATCAACGCCCCGGTGGTGCTGTTCCGTGCGAGTAGTGAGGAGGACTTGCTCCACCTCGACGAACTACGTGTTCTCGTCGAGTCCCGCGGCGGCACGCTGCGGACCCTGGTTGGCCCGTCAGCGAGCCTCGCCGTGAAGGACCCGTTCTCGGCCCGTCTGCTCCGCGACGCGGTTCCCGACCTCGCACAACGGGCCGTCGTTGTCTGCGGGCCGGATCGTCTCGTGTCGGCCGCGCGACAGGGTCTCCGTGCCGCTGGCGTTCCGACCTCTTCTGTTCACTTCGAACGACCCTGGTGGTGATGTGATGTCCCCAAATCCCTACAACAACCGCCCGACTGGCTCGAAGCAACATCCGGCTCGGCGCTCCCCGACGTTGGCCCGACGTGTGCTCCCCGTGATCGCTCTCGGCGGGGCTGCAGGGGCGCTCGTCATGGCACTTGACCGCCCCGCAGGCGCCGGGTCGGGCTCGACGAGCGGGCTCGAGCAGGTCGCCAGCGACACAACGGCCCCGACGAGAGCAGTGACGGTGATCGACTCCTCCGGGTCTGGTGGCGTGGAGAGCACGGTCCCTACTGTGCCGCAACGGTCTACCCGCGGCACCGGCGGAGGCACGTCGTCCAGCAGCGCTCCGCCAACGGTCGTGGCCACGGTGGCGCCGGTCTCGGGATCTACATGCCGGAGCTACAAGGGGCCAACGCAGTACAACCGCTTCGGCGCAGTCCAGGTGCAGGCATCGGTGGCAAGCAGCGGGAAGATCTGCTCTGTCAAGGTGATCGAACTGCCCACAGACAACCGCTCGGTGCGGATCAACAACCGTGCAGTACCGGTACTCAACAAGCAGGCGATGGCAGCACAAAGCGCTGCGATCAACGGGGTGTCGGGTGCCACGTACACGACCGCTGGCTACATCGATTCACTGCAGGCGATCATCGATGTCGCAACGCGCTAGCACCGCCACCCCAGTCGTGCGGCGCATCCGCCCGGCGATGGGAACGATGGCGAGTGTGCATGTGCACGATGTGGCACCCGTGAGCGAGATCGAGGCTGCGATCGATGAACTGTTCGTCGAACTCGACCGGCTCGAGGCGCTGTTCAGCACGTTCCGCCCGGACAGCGAGATCAGCCGCATCAACAGTGGCGCGATACATCCGGTCGACTGCAGCCGCGAGGTGATCGACGTGCTCGACGCCTGCACGTGGCTGGAGCAGGCGAGCGCGGGTGCCTTCGACATCCGTCGCGCCGGGCTCGCCGGACCGATCGATCCGGCGGGTTTCGTAAAGGGGTGGGCAGCGGAGCGGGCTGCGGCGGCCCTCGCTCGACGCGGACTCGAGCACTGGTACGTGTCGGTCGGGGGTGACATCGTCGTGAGCGGCGAGCCGTCCCCCGGCGAGCGCTGGCGAATCGGTATCGCCGATCCGTTCCGGCCCGGTTCGGTGCTCGCCTCGCTCGATATCGCCGACGGCGCGGTCGCTACGTCGGGAACCGCCGAGCGCGGCAGTCATCTCTGGAACGCCCGTGGGGGTGTCCCGCCGGCCACGTTTGTGTCCGTTACGGTGATGGGCCCAAGTCTTGCGTGGGCCGATGCCTTCGCCACGACGGTGTTCGTGATGGGCGAACCCGGGATCGAGTGGCTCGCCGGGTTCGACGGGTACCACGCAGCTGCCGTTCGCGCCGATGGTTCGATCCTCGCCTCGGCCGCGCTCGCCTGACAACGCAGAGATCTCGGTCTGTCTCCTGTGAACCCCTCACAAAAAACGGACCGAGACCCAGGATAATCGCTGGCGTGTGTCAGTCCAGGCGTGCGGTGGCGGTACCGGTGATCACGGCATCGCCGTCCTGGTCCTTGGTGACCACCATGAAGTCGGCGTAGTTCACGCCGCCCTCGTTGCGGATCGCCTCGACGGTTGCCGTCGTGGTGAGGGTTGCGCCCGGGAACACCTGCTTGGTGAAGCGCACGCCGTACTTGGTGAGGCGTCCGTCGCCCACCCAATCGGTGAGCACCCGGCCCGTCATGCCCATGGAGAGCATGCCGTGGGCGAATACCGACGGGTACTTGGCGACTTCCTGGGTGAACTTGTCGTCGGTGTGCAACGGGTTGTAGTCACCCGACGCGCCGGCGTACATGACGATCTGGGTGCGGGAGAGGTCGTCTACGACGACCACCTCGCGGCTGTCGCCGACCTTGAGCTCGCTTGCATTCAGGCTCACTTGGACTCCACCACCTTCTCGGTACGCACGCCAACACCGCGTGCAGTGACCACCAGTTCGCCCGCGACCGTTCGGTACTCGGTGGTGGTTTCGCTGAACAGCAACTTGCCGCCGCGGCGGCCTTCCTTTTCCCAGGTCTTGAGTGCGAGGTTGGTGGCGGTGAGCACCTCGCCGGCACGTAGCGGCCGGTGGTACTCGTAGTGCTGCTCCGCGTGGAGCCCGCCGCCGTTGCCGCCGCCGCTTCCGCCGCCGTCACCTTTCGGGTCCTTCCTCAGGCCTGTGGCCTCCTTGCCGGAGCCGAACCACGGCTTGCCCGGCATCGGGCGCAACGGGTATTGGTCGTCGAACTGGGCGCTCGCCTGCACGAACGTGGGCGGTGCGATTACCGCACCGACCTCGGTGCCCTTGGCGTACTCCGCGTCGGAATAGATGGGATTGGTGTCGCCGATCGCGCGAGCAAACATCATGATGTGTGTCGCCTCGACGGGGAACTTGTCGATTGCCATGCACGGACCTCCGGATGTGCGGTGATGGATAGGTAGTTCTTACTCGCTCTTGGGTGCCGGCGCCGAAGCCGTCACGGGGCCGGGGTGAACTGGGCCTTGAGTTCCCGGCGCAGCAGCTTGCCGGTCTCGTTGTACGGCAGGTCGGCGCGGAACTCGATGTGCTCGGGCTTGCGGGAGGAGCGCAGGTGCTTCACGATCCAGTCGGAGACCTCTTGGGCAGTCATCGCCCGGCCGTCGTGCAGCACGACGAAGGCGGCGACGGCCTCACCCCACTCGTCGCTCGGGATGCCGACCACAGCCGCTTCGCTCACGGACGGGTGCTGCAGCAGCACGTCCTCGATCTCGCCGGGGGAGAGGTTCTCGCCGCCGCGCACGATCACGTCGTCGATGCGGCCCTCGATGAACAGGTAGCCGCCCTCGTCGAAGGAGCCGGCGTCGTTCGTCGGGAACCAGCCGTCCTGGTTGAGCGCTCGCTTGGAGGCGTACTCGCCCGATACCTGATCGCCACGCACCCAAATCTCGCCCTTCTCGCCGATGGGCAGTTCCTCGCCGAGCGGGCCGCGAATGGAGATCTCCACGGTGGGCAGCGGCTTGCCAACCGAGCCGAGGCGGCGGCGCACGAGCGGATCGTCGGACGACCAGGCGTCACGGTGGTCCTGCGGGCCGAGAACGGCGATGGACGACGAGGTCTCGGTGAGGCCGTAGGCGTTCACGAAGTTGACCTGGGGCAGCAGCTTCATCGCGCGCTCGATGACAGGGAGCGGCATGCGGCCACCGCCGTAGGACAGGTGCTGGATGCTCGGCAGCCCGAGTCCGTCCTCGAGTTCGTCGAGGAT
>CAEZXX010000056.1_pt1 | contig 12593 bp, 9 predicted proteins | sample 7265361 | NCBI WGS metagenome assembly CAEZXX01 (sample SAMEA6813919, study PRJEB35770) | freshwater metagenome | biome: Freshwater; feature: Freshwater reservoir; material: water | place: Czech Republic | collected 2017-04-14 | depth 30m m
GCCCTCGCGGTCGAAGGTGATCTGTTCGTCGGTGACGTACTCCCAGCCGGACCGTACGAGGCGGGCAGTGAGCGTGGACTTCCCATCGCCGGACCGACCGGCCATCACCACGGCGCGGCCGTCGCGGGCCACGCCGGCTGCGTGCAGGTGCACGCGGTCCGGTTCGCTGTCCAGCTTGCGGTGGTTCAGTACCCGTGTGATCTCCAGCTCGTGCGCGGCGAGGTCCGGGTGCTCGAGAAGTGGGATTCCGTCAAGCATGCTCACGAGCATCCCCGTAGCGCCGTGGCTGATTGATACGCGCAATTCCTCGGTGCTGCTGCCGGGTTCGGCGTCGGGGAACCCGGCGTAGAGGTCGTCCCATCGGGCGATGATTCCGGGGTCGGTGGCCCCGACCGTGACGCGAAGCGGCCCGACGGCGATCGGCCGGGAGTGAAGCATCGGTGCGGAACCCCCGCCGTCACTCCCTGTCACGGCAACGAACGCTACCCACAGCACCGGGCCACCCGTATCCTGCGGTCGTGATGAGCAGTGAGACTCTCGGTGGGCGGGTGCGGGTCCCGGTGAGGATTGACCGCTATCTCGCCACCATCGATGTTTCCGAGGCGATCGCGTCGAGCACCCGAGGCCTGTTGGTCGATCTGGTCCGCACGGATACCGAGGTGGTCGGGGCGCTCATCGTCGTCGACGACCGGGGTCGGATCACGGTGGACGGTCGGCAGTGGGACGCTGGGCAGGACCAGACCGTGTTCGACCAGTTGGTCTATGTGCTCCTGCAGGCCTCCCTCGACGCGGACCCGGATCGCCTGCACCTGCATGCAGGGCTCGTCTCGAGGTCCAATCGCGGGGTCCTGATCGGTGGGCACGCCGGGTGCGGCAAGTCCACACTCGTTGCGCAGTTGCTCCGCGCCGGGTTCGACTACCACACCGACGAGCGCGTGGCCGTCGACGACGCGCTGGCGCTCGGTCCTCTCCCCAAGCCACTGTCGGTCGTCGCCGGTTCGTTCCCCGTGCTCGCCGAGTTCGACCCCACGGCCACGGGGCACGGCGTTGCATCCCCGAGGCTGTGGCACGTCCCGGCGAGCGTGATTGGACCGGGATCGGCGCGGACGTCGCCCCCCGAACTCGCCGGCATAGCGCTCGTCGAGTACCGCGTCGGGGCCGCGCTGGATTCGGCCGAGATGCACCCGATCACGGTCGCCCGGGTGCTGCTGGCAGACAGCATCGACGTAGATCGGTACGGCTCTCGTGGGCCGTTGCTCGTCACGAGGTTGTGCGCTTCGGTACCCTGTCGTTCCGTGATCCATGGAGGTGGCGCTGACGTTGCGGGGTTCCTGAGCGGCTTCGCAACCGGGACCGATTCGTTCGCCGGCGCCGAGGTAACGCAGATCCTCGCTGCCTCCGATGCGCGTCCCGCTTCGGGTGCTCCCGTACCCGTCGACCTCCGTTCGGTCCTCGGCCCGGCAAGCGGAATTGCCGGTGCAGCAGCAGCGGACCGGGCGCTCATCCGAACGGACTCCGGGGCGCTCGTCGAACTCGACGAGGGGCAGACCGCATGGTTCCAACTACTTGACGGCTACACCGCGCTGAACGTTCTGGTGCGCGAGGTTGCCGAATCCATCGGTCTCGACGAGCACGCGATCGGCGCCAGTGCGGTATCGGTGTTGAACGGTCTCGTGGCGCTCGGGGTAGCGGCATGAACGGCGCCAACGACGTGAACGGGGCCGACGACGCGGCCGATCCCTTTGCAGGTCGCCCCGAAACGGTCACTATCGAGGGTGTCGGCGAGGTGCCCGTTGTCTACACCGAGAACGACGAGGCGCCGCTGCCGCCTGTCGGTCCGGCGGACGTCTTCGTGATCAGCCCGGAGGCCACGTGGGTGGTGCTCGGCGACGAGGTGGTCGTCCATCATGCAGCCTCGTCCACGAGCCACGCGCTGGACCGTGTCGCTGCCCTGCTCTGGCAGTGCCTCGATGCGGAGAGCACCCTGCACGACGTGCTCAGCGATCTGGCGGACGCGTTCGGTGTCCCGCTCGACGGGATCGTCAACGATCTCGCCACGGTGGTCGCAACATGGAAACGCGACGGACTCGTTGTGCATGCGGGCAGTTCACCTTCGTTGGCGCCCACCGGGTCGAGGTCCGGTACCCCGGCCCTTCGGCACTTGGTCGACCCACCCAACAATTGAGACGGTGCTGCGCGGTCCGTGTGGCCGCACTCCTTGGTGATCGGTGTGCACGGGTCGGCCGTCACGATCGGCACCGATGACCCCGGTCTGGTGGGCTTCCTCGAACCTTGGCGGATTGACGAGCCCACGAGCATCGTGGACTTCGGTCTCGAGACCGCGCCGGCCCAGCCGACGGAGCGCTCAGCGCCCCGGATCCTGCCCAGTCTCAAGCACGGTTCGGAGCCGATTGCCCGCGTCGAGGACGCGGCATTCCTGCGGGATGCGCTGTTACGCATGGTTGTTGCGGCGACCTCTCCGGTGCCGAGGGGACTCCTCAGGGTGAACGGCACCGTGCTCGAGAGCAGCGGGGTCGGTCACCTGGTCCCCGAGCCCAACCTACGGACGGTGTCCCATCGGGCCCTTGGCCGTCGGGGGATCACGGTCCACGTGGGCCAGACGGTGCTCGTGGACGTCGAGACCCGCGAGGTGGTGCTCGACGTGCCGCTCGGCATCGATACCCCGGGCCGTCGGCTTGCACTCGCGTCCTGGTGGATGAACCATCGGGAACCGGCCATCCCCACCACCCCCACCGAGGACGTTGCCCGCCTGCTCGGCAACGTTGTGATTGACGCCGAACTTGTTGCCGAGCAGGCTTCGTTGTGCTCACTTGCAGCGCGGCTGGTTACGTCGATGCGCCCTCGCTACGTCGCCTTCGGTCGGCAGTCCCTTGAAAACGAACTCACCGCCCTGTTCGGGCGGTGAGTTGAACGATCGGTTGGGGCGGCGGTTGCCGCTCCTGCTACTTGCAGCGAACCCGGAACAAGATGCCTAACTTGCAGCGGTCGTTCTCCCCACCACCGGTGCGACCGGTGTGGTAGTAGACGGTGCCGGTGAAGTGGTCGCCGCCGGTGCAACCACCGGGCGCTACTGCCGTGCCGCCGCCCGTGCCGATCGGAACGTCCGAGGAACCCTGTGCCCAAGTGGTGGGCGGAGCGGTCTCGTTGGTCGGGTCGCAGGGTGCCTTCTTCTGCGGGCGGCAGACCACGTGCTCGACGACGATCTCGCAGTTGCTGTCCTGCGACGTGATTGCCACTCCACCACCGTGGTAGAAGTACGCCTCGGTCGTGTTCTTGCCCTCGGACCCCGGGATGTTGTTCGGGTCACCGGCGAACGTGACACCGCGATTGGTGCCGTCGACCTTCACATCGATGTTCATCGTGGGGGCCGGGCCCTCAGCGGAGTGCGACTCTGCGACCACTCCGTTCACCGTGTTCACGATGTCGGCGTGCCACGTGCCATCCTGGTTGTTCTGGTTGGGCGAGAACCAGACGCAGCACGTGCCGCTCTGGACCCGGTAGCTGTCGAAGCCCGCTGCGGCATACGCCGGGATGGACTTCATCATCGGCACCGTGTACACCACTGCTCCGGCGGCCGCAGCCTTCGCCAGCAGAGCGCGGCGACTGCTTCCGGTCGCCTCGGTCGTGATCTCTTCGTTGTCAGCCATTTCCATCCCTCTTGAGCCAGACGACTTCAGTACTGTCCGTGATTCTAGTCCACCAAGAGTGCGCCTTCAATCATCAAATTCTCAAGAAGGGACTTCAGGTCGGAAATGAGGGCCCCGGGGGACTGCCCAAAGACCTCCGCGAGGTCCTCGGCGAGTTGGCCGAGGGAGGCAGGGCGCTCGAGAAGTGCCCAGATGGCTGGCGCTGAGCCTTCGAGAAACACGGGACTTTCGGCCCCCGGACAGAGCAAAAGCACCCCGTTTGCGTGCCGACGGCTGAGCACTTCCGGGTTGCGGTGATACACCAAACCGCCACTCGGAGTGGTGGACTCGGAACGGTCGCCCTCCATCGACGAGTACAGTACTCCGATCGTGGGATCCTCCGGGAGCGACATCAGACGGCAGTGGCCAGTCGATGAGTGGGTGGCGGACGTGGCGAGCTTCGGCCTGCCCTCGAGCCGTCGGCTCGACAGCCTCGTTGTTCACCGATTTGCGTGGACCGAGTTCCTCGCAGGCTGCGAGGAGAACCGGGTGCTCGGTCTGCTCGCCGAGGCCCTGCGGGCTGGGAGTTGTCACTTGCCTGACTACCAGCGTGAATCGGTCGAGTCGAGGTGCGGCTGGTGGCTCGCCCACGACCTCGTTGTCGAGCGTCAACTTCTGTGCGTGGCTGACGTGCTGCAGGACGCCGGGATCGAGTTCCGGGTGCTGAAAGGGGTAGCGCTCGCCAATTCGGTCTACCGGGATCCAGCCATGCGGCTGTTCGGGGACATCGATCTCGTCGTGGAGCCCGACCACTTTCTGCGCGCAGCGGAGGCGATCACGGTGGCTCTCGGTGCCGTCCGCGAACTTCCCGAACTGCGCCCCGGGTTCGATCAACGATTCGGGCGGGAGATCCTCCTGCGCAGTGACGGGCTTGAGGTGGACCTCCACCGGACGCTGGTGGATGGACCCTTCGGACTGTGGATTCCGCTCGACGACCTCTTCGCGGAGAGTCGTACGTTTCTGCTCGGTGGGCGAGAACTTCCGCGGCTCGGGGATCCCGCCCAATTCGTGCACGCGTGCATGGCGGCCGTGCTCGGGGACTGGCCGCCCCGCCGGATCGCGCAGCGTGATATCGCAGAGTTGCTCGTCGGGGGCGAGCGGGCGGGGACGCTGGAGGCTGCGTTGGTGCAGGAACTGGCGTTGCGCTGGCGGGCCACGGCAGTTGTTGCGCTCGCCATCCGCACGACAGCGGCAGACCTCGGGCTAGAGACGAGCCATCCGCTGATCGCCTGGGCGCAGGGGCATCGACCGGGTCCTGGCGACCGGCTGTTGCTCGCCTCCTACCGCGGCCGGGCGCGGGGCTATACGAGCCAGGCGCTGTCGGTGTTTGCCCTGCCATCGTGGCGAGACCGGTTTGACTACGTCCGCGCGATCCTCCGCCCGAGCAGGGCCTATTTGGAGGCGCGGGGATTCCGTCGGGGGGACCGCTTCCGCAAGGCGATCGGTCTGGGAGCCCCTCGGCGCTGAAATTCGGGTGCCATCGCTTTCCGGGCTCCGTACACTTTGCTGCTGTCGGGCCAGCGTCGTCCCGATCCAGTTCAGAGGTTCCTTCGGCATGCAGTGCCGAGCCGAGCACTTGAGGATGAGGACGATGCACAGCGATCTGCCCGCGGCCCACGGGCTCTACGACCCACGCTTTGAGCACGACGCCTGCGGCGTGTCGTTTGTGGCGAACTTAAAGGGTGTCCGTAGCCACGACATCGTGTCGAAGGGGCTGTCGGCGCTCTGCAACCTCGAGCACCGAGGGGCAACCGGTGCCGAACAGAACACCGGTGACGGAGCCGGGATCCTGATCCAGGTCCCCGATGCGTTCCTGCGGGCCGTCGTGCCCTTCACGCTGCCGACTGCTGGCGCATACGCAGTGGGCATGGCATTCCTCCCGGCGGACGGCGGATTGTGCGCTCGGGCCAAGTCAGCGATCGAGGCGATCGTGACCGATGAGGGCCTCAGCCCGCTCGGGTGGCGCCTGGTGCCCACCAACCCGTCGATACTCGGCCAGACGGCACTCGACGTGATGCCGACGTTCGAACTGTTCCTGCTCGACGACCCGGCGGGAACGACCGGGCTGGAGCTGGACCGCAAGGTCTACGTCGTGCGCAAGCGTGTCGAGCACGAGTTGACCGGCAACCTGTCGACATACTTCCCGTCGCTGTCGTCGCGGACCCTCGTGTACAAGGGCATGTTCACCTCGCCGCAGCTCGGCGAGTTCTACCCGGATCTCGCCGACGAGCGGATGGACTCGGCCCTGGCGCTGGTGCACAGCCGCTTCTCCACGAACACGTTCCCGTCGTGGCCGCTGGCGCACCCGTACCGATTTGTCGCCCACAACGGCGAGATCAACACGGTGCAGGGCAACGAGAACTGGATGCGGACCCGCGAGGCCCTGCTCGCCACACCGCACATCCCGAACCTCCAGCGGACCTTCCCGGTGTGCACGCCCGGCGGATCGGATACCGCTCGGCTCGATGAGGCCATCGAACTCCTGCACCTCGGCGGCAGGTCGCTGCCGCACGCTGTCCTCATGCTCATACCGGAGGCGTGGGAGAACCACCCCACGATGGAGCCCACCAAGCGGGCGTTCTACCGCTTCCACTCGTCGATGATCGAGCCGTGGGACGGCCCGGCGAGCGTTGCGTTCACCGACGGAACGGTGATCGGTGCCGTGCTGGACCGCAACGGTCTGCGCCCGAGCCGCTTCTGGGTAACCGCCGACGACCTCGTGATCATGGCGAGTGAGGTCGGCGTGATTGATGTCGACCAGTCACGGATCGTGAAGAAGGGGCGGCTCCAGCCCGGTCGGATGTTCCTCGTGGATACCGCGCAGGGCCGAATCGTTGACGACGAGGAGTTCAAGGCACAGCTCGCTTCCGAGCACCCGTACGCAGACTGGCTCGATCAGGGACTCACCGAGCTGTCGGACCTGCCGACCCGGGAGCACATCGTGTTCAGCCACGACAGTGTGCTGCGGCGCCAGCAGGTGTTCGGCTACACGCACGAGGAACTGAAGATCATCGTTGCGCCGATGGCTAAGTCCGGGCTCGAACCGATCGGGTCGATGGGTACCGACACACCGATTGCCGTACTGTCCGAGCGCCCCCGGCTGCTGTTCGACTACTTCCAGCAGCTGTTTGCACAGGTGACCAACCCACCGCTCGACGCGATCCGCGAAGAGGTCGTGACCGCGGTGTCGTCCACGATCGGGCCCGAGGCGAACCTGCTCCAGCCCGGACCCGAGAGCTGCCGCCAGTTGGTCCTGCCGTTCCCGATTATCGACAACGACGAACTGGCCAAGATCGTGCACGCCGGCGAGGACCCGAGGTTTGCCCACCTGAAGGCAGTCACCATGAGTGGCTTGTTCCGTGTGTCGGGCGGCGGTGCGGCGCTCAGGCAGGCCATCGAGGACATTCGTGCGCAGGTTTCGCAGGCGATCGACGAGGGTGCGCGCATCATTGTTCTGTCGGACCGCAATAGCGATTCGGCCCTCGCTCCGATCCCATCGCTGTTGCTCACGAGTGCGGTGCACCACCACTTGATCCGCGAGAAGAAGCGGACGAAGGTCGGCGTGGTCGTCGAGTGCGGCGACGCGCGTGAGGTTCACCACATGGCGCTGCTGATCGGCTACGGGGCGGGCGCAGTCAACCCGTACCTCGCGTTCGAGTCCATCGAGGACATGATCGCCGACGGGGACTTCGGGCTCGCGGGCGTCGACCCGAAGAAGGCCCTGAAGAGCTATATCAAGGCCTGCGGCAAGGGCGTGCTGAAGGTCATGTCGAAAATGGGCGTGTCCACTGTCGCGTCGTATACGGGTGCGCAGATCTTCGAGGCGATCGGTCTCGGCAAGGAACTCGTCGCCGAGTACTTCAGCGGAACAGTGTCCCGAATTGGGGGTATCGGTCTGGACGAGCTCGCCAAGGAGGTGGCCATCCGCCACGCCAACGCGAATCCGTCCCGGCCAGAACTGCGGGCCCACCGCGAACTGGATCTCGGCGGTGAGTACCAGTGGCGCCGGGAGGGGGAGATCCACCTCTTCAACCCCGAGACAGTGTTCAAGCTGCAGCACGCGACACGGTCGAAGCGGTACGACATCTTTAAGCAGTACACGAGGCTTGTCGACGACCAGAGCCGCAAGTTAGCGACCCTGCGCGGCCTGTTCGAGCTGCGTTCCGAGGGACGTTCGGCGATCCCGATCGAGGAGGTGGAGCCGACGAAGGCGATCGTGCGCCGTTTCTCCACGGGAGCGATGAGCTACGGCTCGATCTCGAAGGAGGCGCACGAGACCCTCGCGATCGCCATGAACCGGATCGGCGGCAAGAGCAACACCGGCGAGGGTGGCGAGGACGCAGACCGCTTCACCGCGGACGCGAACGGCGACCTGCGTCGCTCGGCGATCAAACAGGTGGCATCGGGTCGCTTCGGCGTCACCAGCGAGTACCTCGTGAACGCCGACGACATCCAGATCAAGATGGCCCAGGGTGCCAAGCCCGGTGAGGGCGGTCAGTTGCCCGGCAGCAAGGTTTACCCGTGGGTGGCCAAGACGCGGCACTCCACCCCCGGCGTCGGTCTCATCAGCCCACCTCCGCACCACGACATCTATTCGATCGAGGACCTCAAGCAGCTCATCCACGACCTGAAGAACGCCAACCCAGCTGCACGAGTGCATGTGAAACTGGTGGCCGAGGTCGGTGTCGGAACGGTTGCTGCGGGTGTCTCGAAGTGCAAGGCCGACGTGGTGCTGATCTCCGGTCACGACGGCGGTACCGGCGCATCTCCGCTCACCTCGCTGAAGCACGCAGGAGGCCCGTGGGAACTCGGTCTTGCGGAGGCTCAGCAGACGTTGGTGCTCAACGGGCTGCGCGACCGCATCGTGGTGCAGGCCGACGGTCAAATGAAGACCGGACGGGACGTGGTGATCGCCGCGCTGCTCGGCGCCGAGGAGTTTGGGTTCGCTACGGCGCCGCTCGTCGTGAGCGGCTGCGTGATGATGCGCGTATGCCACCTCGACACGTGCCCGGTGGGCGTGGCCACCCAGAACCCCGTGCTCCGCAAGCGTTTCAGCGGCAAGCCGGAGTTCGTCGTGAACTTCTTCGAGTACATCGCTGAGGAGGTCCGCGAAATCATGGCGGAACTCGGGTTCCGGACGATGGACGAGATGATCGGCCGCGTCGAGGTCATCGATGCCCGTCACGCAGTCGATCACTGGAAGGCGGCCGGGCTGGACCTCTCGCCGATCCTGACGGTCCCGGACAACAGGTACAACCAGAGCCTGCGACAGACGGTCGCGCAGGACCACGGTCTCGAGGCGGCCCTTGATCGGACGCTGATCGAGCGTTGTCAACCGGCAATCGAGCGCGGTGAGGCCGTGGCCATCGAGGTGCCGATCCGCAACGTCAACCGTACGGTCGGCACGATGCTCGGGTACGAGGTCACCAAGCGCTATGGCGGTGCAGGGCTGCCGGACGGCACGATCGACATCAGCTTCCGCGGTGCAGCCGGCCAGAGCTTCGGGGCATTCGTCCCGTCGGGTATCACGATGCGCCTCGAGGGCGACGCCAACGACTTCCTCGGCAAGGGTCTGTCGGGCGGGCGGATCATCGTGCGGCCCGATCGTGCGTCCACCGTGGTGGCCGAGGACAACATCATCGCGGGGAACGTGGTCGCCTACGGCGCCACGTCCGGTGAGGTGTTCATCAGCGGCGTGGTGGGCGAGCGATTCTGTGTCCGCAACTCCGGCGCGATCGCCGTGGTCGAGGGCGTGGGTGACCACGGCTGCGAGTACATGACCGGGGGCAAGGTGGTCGTGCTCGGCACGACTGGTCGGAACTTCGGTGCAGGGATGAGCGGTGGGGTTGCTTACGTATACGACGTGGACGGTTTCTTCGGCGCCCGCGTGAACTACGACATGGTCGAGATCGAGCATCTCGACGACGAGGACGTGGCGTTCCTCCGGGCCACAGTGACGAGTCATCTCGGCTACACGGGTTCGGCGGTTGCCGGCCGCCTGCTCGGCGACTGGGACGCCGCGCTGTCCCGGTTCCGCAAGGTGATGCCGATGGACTACGCCCGTGTCATGCGGGTGATGCGAGAGGCCCATGCCGCGGGCTTGTCCGATGACGAGATGTTCAAGCGAGTGATGGAGTCCTCCAATGGGTGAGACGACAGGTTTCCTGAAGTGGGATCGCCAGACGCCGAAGCGCCGTCCGGTTCCGGTGCGTCTGCGCGACTGGAAAGAGGTGTATGAACCCCTCGACGTGGAAGCACTCGCGCACCAGGCTGGGCGCTGCATGGATTGCGGTATCCCGTTCTGCAACAACGGGTGCCCGCTCGGGAACCTCATCCCGGACTGGAACGACCTCGTCTACCGGAATCACTGGCGCGAGGCGATCGACCGATTGCACGCAACGAACAACTTCCCTGAGTTCACCGGTCGGCTCTGCCCGGCGCCCTGTGAGAGCGCCTGCGTCGTCGGTATCAACTCCGACCCCGTCGCCATCAAGCAGGTCGAGGTTGAGATCATTGACCGAGCGTGGGCCGAGGGATGGGTGGAGCCGCAGGTTCCGAGCGTGCGGACCGGCAAGCGTGTCGTCGTGATCGGTTCCGGTCCGGCGGGTCTCGCTGCGGCACAGCAGCTGACGCGAGCCGGGCACGATGTCGTGGTACTCGAGCGATCGGACCGTATCGGCGGGCTGCTGCGCTACGGGATCCCCGAGTTCAAGATGGAAAAGCGTCACCTCGACCGTCGCCTCGAGCAGATGGAGGCCGAAGGGACCGAGTTCCGCGTCGGCGCCATCGTCGGCGAGAACGTCGACGCAGAGGTGCTGCTCGCCTCGCACGATGCCGTCGTCCTCGCGTGCGGGGCGACGGCCTGGCGTGACCTGTCGGTACCGGGTCGCGAACTGAGCGGCATCCATCAGGCCATGGAGTACCTCCCGCTCGCCAACAAGGTGCAGGAGGGCGATCTGTCGGCACCCTCGATCGATGCCGGTGGCAAGCACGTCGTCATCATCGGCGGCGGCGACACGGGGGCCGATTGTCTCGGCACCTCGCTTCGCCAAGGCGCCGCAAAGGTGACCCAACTGGAGATCATGCCGGCCCCGCCGGAGACCCGTTCCGAGGCCAACCCGTGGCCGCAGTATGCGATGGTTATGCGCACGTCGTCCGCTCACGAGGAGGGCGGTGAGCGCGTGTACAGCGTGAACACCGAGCGCTTCGTCGATGATGGAGCGGGCAACGTCCGCGCGCTGCTCATCCACGAGGTCGCGATGCGGGACGGAAGGTTCGTCAAGGTTGAGGGCACTGAACACGAATTGCCGGCCGACCTCGTGTTCCTCGCGATGGGGTTCGTCGGCCCGGAGCGCGGTTCGTGGCTCGATCAACTCGGTGTCACGCTTGACGAGCGCGGCAACGTTGCGCGTGATGAGCACTACATGACCAATATTCCCGGGGTCTTTGTTGCCGGTGACATGGGACGCGGCCAGAGCCTGATCGTGTGGGCAATCGCCGAGGGCAGGGCCTGCGCGGCAGGCGTTGATACGCGGTTGATGGGTGAGAGTCGGCTCCCTGTGCCGATCCCGCCGACTGCCCGGCCACTCGTCTGAGCGACGCGACACCACTGAAGCGCTCGGGCATATTACGCTCAATCCCGATGTTCCTTCCGCTGTTCCGTGTTGCCGCGCCCGTGATGTTGGGTGCTGCTGTGCTCGGTGCTTGTGCCGGGTCGTCGTCGGGCACGGAGACCACGCTGTCGCCGAATGCCACGGCATGGCGAACCGTCCCGCCCGTGTTGGCCACGGCCATCCCCACTTCGCTCTCCATAGCGAACGTGCAGTACACGGCCAAGCAGGGCGACTACGCCAACAGCATCGCCTCGATAGCGGGTGGGGGCTGCTCGGGTGCGGAGATCCTTGCGGCGAACCCTGGGGTCACCACGATCAATGCAGGCGACCTCATCAACGTGCCGGCGAACTGCCTCGGCCCGGGCGTGACCGAGGACATCCTCAACGGAACCGTCATCCCTGAGACCAGCACCCCCAAAGAGGACAAGACCACCACGACGGCCGAGGAGACCTACAACACCTTCGTCGTGAAGTCTGGCGACTTCTGGGTCCGTATCGCCCGGCGGACGGGTTGCACCTACCGTCAGCTCAAGGCGGCGAACCCCGGTGTCACCAAACTCTTCCCGAAGCAGGAGCTGAAGGTGCCCAGGTCCTGCGACACCCGCAAGGACCAATAGCACTGAGGGAAGCGGGCCCACCAGTCGCCGGCGCACGTAGTGTTCTCCGGTATGGGGATCGAATCGCAGTTCGTCCAGACCGTGGACCTCAGGGTGCACGAGCGGGTCTCCGGCCCGACGGACGGCCATCCGGTGGTCCTGCTCCACGGGTTCCCGCAGACCAGTTACCAGTGGCGTCACCAACTGACCGCACTGGCCGACGCCGGGTACGCGGGATACGCGCCGGACAACCGGGGATTCGGCGGCACGGACAAGCCGGGCGCCCGTGTGAGTCGGGCACTGCTCGCTCAGGACGTCATCAACTACCTCGATGCCAAGGGGATCGAGCGCTGCACACTCGTTGGCCACGACTGGGGCGGCATCATCGCGTTCAAGACCGCAATCGATTACCCGGACCGAATCGAGCGGCTCGCCCTCATTGACACCTTGTGCACCGTGTGGACGTCGGTAGGGCCGCACGGATGGTGGTTCAAGGCACCGGGGATCGCGGAGGAGTTCTTCGCGAAGTATCACCGTGAGTTCATCGAGGTCATGTTCGCGGGGAGGGACGCATCCGTGCTGGGGGACAGGCCCCTGAACCCGTGGGGCCAGATCCCGAACGGTGTCCGGCCCCGGCCCGACTGGATCGACGACGAGGCGCTGGCCCACTACGTCGA
>CAEZXX010000077.1_pt1 | contig 10719 bp, 9 predicted proteins | sample 7265361 | NCBI WGS metagenome assembly CAEZXX01 (sample SAMEA6813919, study PRJEB35770) | freshwater metagenome | biome: Freshwater; feature: Freshwater reservoir; material: water | place: Czech Republic | collected 2017-04-14 | depth 30m m
CCTGCATTTGCCCCACCCTCTGCACCGCACGCATAAAAGGCGCGGCTCGGGGAAGGTGCCCCCAGACAGATACACGTCCCACTGCCTCCTACCGCTAGATGCACTAAGAGCGGAAGGGAGCGTGATGCGCAGTGCCCCCTGCCTATGCGGACCGTGCTACTGCCCTCCGGGCCGGATGGCCCCTGAGGCAATACCCACAGGACTATGTGAACTCGGCGGTTCCGTGCAGTACGGCGCCCGCCTACCTGTAATTACCGGTCCCGTTTCCCTGTCGGTAACGGGCCGGGGACCTAAGCGGCGCCGAACGGCGCCAGAGCTGTCTTGCAGAAGTGTGTTGGGTCGTGCTCGATGCTCGACGGGGTGATGACGAGACCGATATCGGTGAGATGCCGACGAAGCGTGTGGAACAAGGGTTCAGGGTTCGGGTCGATCAGGAGAAGGTTGTCTGCGAAGCGAACAATCGGGAAGCGTGAATCGATATCGGTGAGGTAGAGATTTGCGAGCGGTGGCGAGATTGCGCAGCCCTCGGGGAGCCCTATCTCGGGCAGCCACGGCTCGATTCGGGCCCAGAGCCGAGAGTCGACCCGGTCCACCATCTTGCGGAGCCGGACCTGGTCGACGTTCGAGAAGAACGATGCGATGTCCCCGTGGATACGCAGGCCGGACCGGGTCCGGATCTCGGCTACCGCCGTGGCGACACTGTGACGCTTTCGCCAGCCGTGCACCGAGGGGCCGAGCAGGGGATCCACGATGGCGGCCAGCTCACGCCCGAACGCCTTGAGCTCGTCCTGGTACTGCGGTCTCGGTGCGTGCTCCACGATCCGCCTGTCGCCGATGAACGGTGGGCGCCAGAGGTCACTTGATCGGCTCAACGGTCACCTCCATGGCGTTTCCCGGGCGACGTGATGCACGGTGCGTTTCGGGTTCGAGGTGGCAGACCGGGCCGAGAACATCCGGGCCGAGCCCGAGTATCCGACACAACTCGGCTGTCGGAACTCGCTTGCAACGGCCGATCTTGATGGTCGGGATCTCTCCCCGGATCGCTGCCTCGTATGCGGCAGAGCGCCCTATCCCGAGCACCGCAGCGGCCTCCTCGAGGCTCAGCGTCGGGTTGGTTATGGGGTCAATGCAGATCTTCATATCCGCATTCTGCCGACAAGATGCCTTCCAAACAACACAGAGCCTTCCAAACTTGGTATCGTGCTCACATGGCACCCGAACCCGCCCACCGAAGCGAGCCGCTCCCCACCAGTTCCCTCACCGTGCTCGACAACGGAAAGACCTGGCAGATCAACGTCTCCTGGCAACAGATCCAGGGACGACCCGAACCGGTAATGGTCACACTCAGCTCGATCGGCGCAGATGGACCACTGCCCAACCTTTCACGTCCGCAACCGACCGATCGTGACGGGTTCACCTACCTCGACCAAGACCCGTTCGCCGTCACCGCAGCACTGATCCGAAAGCTCCCCATCGGACAGCACCTCGCCACCATGAGACAGATGCATGCACGCGGACTCAACGACGAAGCGACCGCACTCCGCTCCATCGGCGCCAGCGACCACGCCCAACACGTCGCCGATCTCGCCTACCGGTGGGGAACCCCACAACGGGGCGCACCACTTCGCCTCGAAGTGCTCACCAAGGTCGCAGACGAATACCGACACGCACAACGCCTCGGAACCAACGTCTACGCAACGATCGCCGCTGCCTGCGGCATCTCACCATCCACAGCGTCCAAACGGATCATGGCCGCCCGACGGGCCGGCCTACTCGGACCTGCGGTCCCCGGACGTGCCGGCGAAGCAACCAACCAGAAAGGAAAATCGTGAGCTCACAAGGATCGGTAAGGAAGGACCCGAAGACCGGGCTCTGGAGATTCGTGATCGACATCCCACGGCAGAACGGCAAACGCCAGCAGGTCAAGCGGAGCGGATTCAGGACCAAGAAGGAAGCCGACCAGGAACTCGCAAAGATCGTCGCCGATTCCGCTCGCGGAACCTTCCACCGCCCGACCAACGTCACGCTCGGCGAGTTCCTTATCGACGAGTGGCTGCCCGCCAAAGCACTCACACTGCGACCGTCAACACTCACCTCCTACCGGCAACTCGTGAACTGCTACGCCGTCCCGAATCTCGGCGGTGCAAAGCTCGCCGAGGTCGACGGTTCCATGCTCAACAAGCTCTACGCAGACCTCGCCCGATCAGGCCGAACCGAGCGGATCGAGAAGAACGGGGCCGGGCTCTCCCCCAAGACGATCCGAAACCTCCACGGCCTATTCGCAAAGGCGTTCAGCGACGCCGTCCGATGGAACCGGATCGTGCGCAACCCCTGCGACGCCGCCGACGCACCCCGGTACCGCAGCCCCGAGATGAGCGCCTGGTCCACCGAGGAACTGCAACAGTTCCTCCAATCGACAACAGAACACCGGTGGCACGCCATCTTCCGGCTGGCCGCCACCACCGGGCTACGGCGCGGAGAGATCCTCGGACTGCGCTGGCAGGACGTCGACATCGAGGCGTGCACCATCACGGTCAGGCGCACACAGATCCGTCACGGCAAGATCGTCGAAACGTCCACACCGAAGACCGAGCGCGGCAACCGCACCATAAATGTTGGCGCAGCCAACATCGCTGCGCTCAAGCAATGGAAGAGCGCACAGGCCACCGAACGGCTCCGGATGGGATCGGGTTGGCGTGACCTCGGAGGACATCTCGTCACACTCCCCGACGGAACACTCCCGAACCCCGAGTCGTTCAGCAACCTCTTCAAGAAGCTCGTCAAACAGGCCGGCCTCACCGAGATCCGACTCCACGATCTCCGCCACACCTGCGCAACCGCACTGCTAGCGGCCGGGGTACCCGTAAAGGTCGTCTCACAACGACTCGGCCACGCAGACGTCGGCGTCACACTCAAGACCTACGCACACGTCATGCCCGGCGACGACGCAGACGCCGCAAGGCGCATCGAGGCGGCCCTCGGGTTCTGACAACGCGATCAACACGAAAGCCGACGCAGTCAAGGCACTCACGAGGCGCTCCGAGTCGTCGGCCTCGCCGAAGTCGCGAACAACCGACGGGAGATGAACCAGCGTCGTGGATCCGCCGGACGCTTCCCCGAGGGAAGAGCCGACGAGTCCCCTCCAGACAATGACAGTGGTGCGCTCATTCACATTGCCGCTCATACGGTCACCTCGAGCGAGCGGCCTTTCGGGCCTTGTGAGCACTTTGTCCCGATCTGGTTCATGGCCCCTCCGTGAAAGGTCGACTTCGGTGTGCGGTTGGAGGGCACCCCCGGGCATAACGGCCGAGCGGCGGTCTCCGAGGAGCCATCACCAACTCCTGAATCAACGCTCACAGGCCCGGCGGGCGTGATCTGCGTGGGCGTCGTCCCGGGACCATTCAGGTCCATTTCGATAACTGTTTGCATGCCCGGCACTCCCGCGAGAGTTCGGTGCGGTCCGGGTCGTCTCGGACGCGGTAGTACGTGTTCTCCTCGGTGAACTCGTGACCACGTTCGCAGTGGGTGAGCAGGCCTTGGTGAGGCTTCGACCAGAACTCGATTGATCGCCTCCGTTGTTCAGCCGTCATTGCTTTCCGTGAACCCACGGGACGGCGCTGGGCAAATGGCCCAGTCGGGCGCGGGCGAACTGGCTCTGTTGGCCGAGGGCTCCAGCTTGTTGTCCGAGGAGTTGCCGGGGGCGGGGAGGGCCGATTTGGCAGGACCTTGCTGATCTCGCTCGGTCGGGGCAACGTGCCTGACGAGCTGACATCCCGAGTGGCCCTCAGGGCTCGGAACTCCTCGTTGGAGATCAAACGGTCACCCTTGCGCATGTTGCAGCGGTGGTGTGCCGCCTGCAGGTTCCGGGTGTCGTCCGAACCGCCGTGGGCTCGGGGCCTGATGTGGTCAATGACGAGCCGGTCTGGGTCGGGATTCTCGTAGTCGAACCGGATTGTTGGATCGATCGGCTCAAGGCAGAGTTGACACGTCCAATCGCAGCGTTCTGCGATTCTGAGCTTCCGATCGGCAGTGATCCACACCGTGAAGTCAGCGTCGGGCATCGGCCGATCACCTGAGGTGATACTTGCCCTCGACGAGCTCGATCCGGTCCCACCCCGACCAGCGTTCGTCGATCGTGTCCCTACTGTCCCCAGGGACGCAGTCGGGCTGGCTGCGAGTGGCGTTGCGGCCAGAGCGGGTCTCGGGCTGGGCATCGGCAGCACCGTCCTCGATTGCTCCTGTCGGACAAGGACCGTCCTCCAATGGGCAGCAAGCTCCTCAAGCTTCTTACTTCGCATTTGTTCGATTGACGGTGCGGGAGCAGGGGTCTTCGTGGAGACGGTCGCCTTGAGCGTCGCTACGAGCACCAACAGCGCCACGTAAGTGACGGCAATGACACCGGGAAAGCCGTCGCCCTTGGTTTCGTTCCGAGCGAACATCGAAGCGAGCGCTATCGCTATCGGCAGGAGGACGATCGCGCCGAAGACGAAGAGGAAGCCGAGCGCCGACACAACAGATTCCCGCCAGGCCTTCCCATACGACCATGGCGGCGTTGCAGAACCCACCCAGCCGTCCGACTCTGTGAGCCGCCGAAACTCCGATTCGTACAGAGTCCGTTCGCCCTCCGCGAGCTGGGCCAACTCTTGAGCGCTCAGGGCGGCTGGCATGGCCGTACTTTATCCAAACCGGCATCTTGCTTCTCGTGCTTGCCGCCCTGTGCCCAGCCGGTCGATAGACGTCAATCAAAGACGTCCGTCGACACGGCCGGATGGATCTCGCCGGACCCGCTCGTCGCCCGACAACGCCGAAGAGCAGCACGTGGTCGTCGGCAATGAACGCCTGCGAGCCCCCTACCTTTGACTCCAACCAGCCAAGCAGGTCGAACGAGTGCAGCGGGCGGGTACTTCACGCTCCGGAAACACTGCTTCCCCTACAGCACACCCACTCCGGGGCACTGTTGGGCTTGCTTGTACAGGACCGCCTCCCAAGGCGAGCATGGCCGGTACGCCGGCCATGACATAACAACCGATCGAGGGGCCTACTGGTCAACGAGGCCCGGGCAGTGAAGGCGGAGCGCCCCTCGGGCATGCCAGCGCTCACTTTCTCAGACCAGATTCCGGTTACACCGTCTTTCCGAAACTCCCGAGGATGGACCGCCGAACCGATCGGAGAAACCGGTTTCCCCTATTCGCCTAATGTCTACTTCGTGAACGTTCTCCGATTTGCTCCAAGGAATATCTTGTGACGCTCGCGGACCTCACCGACCCTCAGGCAGTTCGGGAAGCAACCGGAGAATTCGACCGGATCGGACGAGAGGCATTTCTCGCTAAGTACGGGTTCGGCCAATCACGCTCGTACTGGCTCGTTGTTGACGGCAAGCGGTACGACTCAAAGGCCATCGTGGGAGCCGCCCACGGATTCCAGTTCCCGGACAGAGGACCGCTCAGTCGAGAAGAGTTCTCAGGCGGCGAGGACGGGGCCGTAGCACGTCTGCGAGCGCTCGGTTTCAGCGTCGAATGGGAACGCACCGCTGCTGGCCAAATCGGAGGGATGAAATCTCCTTCGGTGTGGTGGGTTAATCAGGGCCAGACCTACACCGCCGAACACAACGGAGGCTTCATCTGGGCGCCACTGCACTCCAAGAAGGGAGTCCCGCTCACTCACCACACCGCCGTCAGCCTGCTGCACCCCAACGACATCGTCATCCACTACGCCAAGTCCCAAATCCGTGCACTCGGCCGCGTTCTCGCCAGCCCAACCGTTGCAACGCGACCCGACTCGCTTCCCGCCGACCCCTGGTCGAAGGACGGTCACCGAGCCGACATCGAATACTTCGACCTCGCCGAACCAATCCCCCTGCAATCGTTGACAGATCGCCCAAGAGGCACCGGGCCGTTCGACCGAAACGGGGCCATAAACCAGGGGTACCTCTACTCGATTCCCGCCGACTGGGCTGAACAACTCCGAACGAGGTTCCTGGATAGATGGCCAGCCGGCAGTCCGTGGGCTCCGAAGGACCACTGGCTCTTCCAAGCAAACCCGTCGGTCTGGGACCTTTCCCACAAACTCGAGACCTGGCAGGTCGGCGAGATCGAAGACTGGTCGTTGTCCCGCTACCGGTCCGAGGTGAGTGATGGCGACGACGTGGTCCTCTTCTCTTCCGGGTCGGACGGTGGGATCCTCGCTGCCGGGCAGATCGTCGGCGGGTCATTCATGCGCAACCGGCCTGAATGGCGTGAAGACAGCCCCGAGTCCGAACCCGCCATCAACGTCAGGCTGATGAAAAAACTCGACCAACCGATCTTGCGCGACCGACTCAAGTCACACCCGATCCTCAAGGACCTTGCCGTACTGCGTTTCGCTAACGCAACCAACTACCGGGTTACAGACTCCGAATGGAAAGCCTTCACCGCCATGATCAACCGGCCAGAACCCATCGACGAGTTCCTGCACTGGGCGCTGAGATTCGCAATCGAGCCCACTTTCGAGCAGTCCGAGGTCGCCTACAAGCGTCAGGTCTTCGCCCGAATCCACGCAGCGTTGAACCTGCTCGGGGATGGATCGACCGACTTTCCGACAGAACTCAAGCGATCATTCGGCTCCCCATACAACCTCACCAACTTCAGGGTCCACGGCCCGTTCGTCACCTGGGCTTCTCAGGAACCCGATGCTGTGGGGAAGGCCGTCCTGGCGAACCTGTGGAACGACACTGTGCCCCTCGCCGAACGGGTCCAGGCCTTTGTCGACGTACTACCGGACTATGTGCCCGCTGGGACCGGTGGCCGGCTCTCGCTCGCCTCCGTGCTCCTCGGTGCGCTCGATCCCGAGCGCTACCCCGTGTACCGGCCGACGCCGGTCGACAAGGCTGTCGCACTCCTCGGTATCGACCAACTCCCAGAGCCGGCCGGTGAGCGCTACGCAGCGTTCCTTGCTCTGCTCGATCGCTTGATCGAGCGCTCCGAGCAGCTCGGAACTCCGCTCGGTACACGCCTCCAGGCGCAGTCGGCGCTGTGGTGCGTTACGAGTGGAGTCCCGTACGAACCCTGGACAGCTGCCGACCGGTGGGCCTATGCCGCCTATCTTCGTGGTCCGGGCAACAGCCCGCTCGACGCTGCTATCGAACGGTTCCGGCAGGAGACGGACCACACCGAGGAAAAACGTCTCACTGCCGAACAGCAACGCCAGCGCATGGAGTCCATGCTCGCCAGCGACTCGCTCGCCGCCGATCCGGACCTCGCATTCCGGTGGGTCAGCTCGGGCGCCTACGGCAACATCGGTGGCGCCAAGGCACGCCTTTGTCACGCACTCGACGACGGACACACCGATTCGATCGTCAGCTTCACGAGAAGGCTCCTCTACAGCAACGAACGGACCGCCGACGTCCTCGACTTCCTGACCGAGGACGGGCCCGGGACCGAGGGGATGTCCTACTCGATCGCCGTGAAGCTCCTATCGATCGCATTCCCCGAGTCGTGGATTCCCTACTTCACGACCTTCGGTGGCACCGGCTCGCTCGATCTGATCTCCCGGCTTGGGATACCGAGCCCCGATGGCGCCACCCCAGGTGAACAGATCGTGAACGCCAACGACACCCTCGTTGCGGCTCTCCGGCCGTACTTCGGTGACGACACCTGGGGAATGCGCAGATTCCTCTGGTTCATCCGCAATCACGGAATCACCGAAGTCAACGAAGCAGATGCGCTCGCCACACTGGCCGAGAAGCTGTACCTGCCGGCGAGCGTTCTCGAAGAAGCGATCGACCTCCTCGACGACAAACACCAGCTCGTGCTGTACGGGCCCCCCGGGACCGGTAAGACCTTCCTCGCTCTAGAGCTTGCCGAGTTCCTCGCCGGACCCGATGCTGTCGAGATCGTTCAGTTCCATCCCTCGTACAGCTACGAAGACTTCGTCGAGGGATACCGACCTACCGATAGCGGTGCCTTCAAGCTGCGCAGCGGGCCGCTGCGCAGGATGGCCGAGATGGCCCAGTCTGAGCCGGACCGCAAGCACTTCCTGATCATCGACGAACTCAACCGTGGCAACGTCGCCAAGATCTTCGGAGAGCTTTACTTCCTTCTCGAGTACCGGGACCGCAAGATCTCCCTCCAGTACTCCGAGGACACCTTCGGGCTGCCTCCCAATCTCTACATCATTGCCACGATGAACACCGCAGACCGTTCGATCGGGCTTCTGGATGCTGCGCTGCGGCGCCGCTTTCACTTCATGTCCCTCTACCCAGATGACGACGGGTTCTCGACACTTCTCAGCCGCTGGCTGAGCGAACGTTCACCCGACATGCTCTGGGTCGCAGACGTTGTGGCGGAAGCGAACCGCCGGCTCGACGACAGGCACCGGTCGATCGGTCCGAGTCACTTCCTGAAATCGGGTCTCACCGAGAAACGGGTTGCCCAGATCTGGAAGCACTCGATTCTCCCGTACATCGCAGACCAGTTCTTCGGACGCGAAAAGGAAGTGGACCGCTTCGAACTCGACGTGCTCCGCAAGGCGATCTCGAAAGCGGCCGTCATCGAACGCCCAGAGCCCGAGACCGATGCCTGACCAGCGCCTGATCCTGACCGAATGGGAGGAGCGGTCGAATGTCCACCTCGATCACGACCAGCGACTAGCGCTGCAAACGGCATGCCCGTGGATCCAGTTACGCCAGGAATCCGGTACCGACATGTTCACCGTCAGATCGGCGTCGAACAAGGTTGGCGTCATCAACGTCGACGACCTTCAAGTCATGATCCGGCCGGCCAAGTGCAGCGCCGATCTCGTGGTGTTCATGATGGCCTACACGAAGAATCCGACGGGGTTCAGCCCGGACTCGAGCCCTCTCGCTGACGACGCCAACCTGTGGGAAGCGATGCTCCGGGCGTTTGCTCACCAGCTGAAGTCAGCCCTGCGATTCGGGGTCCACCGTGGCTACCTCGAAATCGAAGAGGCGCTGCCCACCGTTCGGGGCAGGATCAGGTTTGGCGACCAGATCAGGGTTACACAGCGACTCGTTCCGCCCCTCCAGGTCACCTACGACGAATACACCGAAGACGTCCTCGAGAATCGGCTCCTGAAGGCGGCCCTGCTCGAGGCTCACCGCTTTCCCATACGGTCCGAAGGACTACGCAGGATCCTCCGCCAGAGCGAGCCTCTGCTCGCCAACGTGACCGCTGTTTCGTTTGACCCCAGGAACATCCCGACCCCGACGTGGACACGGCTCAACAGGCATCTTCAACATGCGGTCGAGCTCGCCACCCTCATCCTTGAGCACATGTCGATCGCGTTGAACGTCGGAGCCACCAGTTCGCCATCGTTCGTCGTGGACATGGCCGACGTCTTCGAGAACTTCGTAGTGGCCGGCTTGCGCGACGCACTCGAGCTCACCGAGCGCGAATTCCAGCAAACCTCCCGGGCTCTCTCCCTCGCCGAGAACGTTGCTCTCGAACCGGACTACTCCTGGTGGAAGGGCGGCCGTTGCATCGCTATCGGCGACGTCAAGTACAAGCGGGTCAACGTCGAGGGCGTCGTTCACGCCAACCTGTACCAGGTGTTCTCCTACGCCACGGCTGCGAATCTGCCGAGCGCCACCCTCATCTACGCTCAGGGCAAAGCCGACAGGGTCTCGCATCACGTCACGATGGCCAACAAACGACTCGACGTCGAGGTGCTCGACCTCAACGGTGGCCCCGAGCTCGCTCTCGAAGAGCTCCGACAGGTCGCAGAGCGCATCCGTGGGAAGGCGCAATCTCAGGCCGTCCCCGCAGCGTGACAGAAGCGATCAAACTTCTGTGACCATTCTGTGACCGCAGCCCAATTGTGATTACCTGAAACAGCCGTTGACCAGCATGTTCTTGGCGGAGGTGGACGGGAATCGAACCCGCCGGACGAGGATCGCTCGTCCCAACCGCTTTGAAGGCGGCGGAGCCCACCAGGTACCCGGACACCTCCCCGCGCCGCCGGGGCGACGCTTGACCCACACGCTAGTGGGGCCCGGTCCCGGACGCGTCAGCGCCCCCGGGCGGGGGGCCCGGGGGCGCTGAGCGCTACTGCGAGCACTACTGCTCGAGAGGGGTTCAGGCAGACGCAGTGCCGGCTGCGGCGTCGCTCGCCGCCGCGCCGTCCGAGTCGCCACCCATCGCTCCGTGCCCACCGCGGTGACGGCCTCCGGGGCCGCGGCCCGGCATGCCGACCGTGTTGACCCGCGTGGTGATTCGCTCGACGAGCGTGGCCTTCTTCGCAGTGGCCTGGGCTGCGGTGATCTTGCCGTCGGTAACCGCCTGATCGATGTGCTTGGTGGCATCGGCCACGAGCGCATCGATCACCTTCTGCACATCAACGTTGTGCGCCTGCGCAACGTCGGCGAGGCTCTTGGTGGTTCCGAGCTCAGTGCGCAGCGCATCGGACGTGATGCCGATGGCTGTTGCAGCAGCCTCGAGACCGGGGCCGCCACCGCGACGCTTGCGTGCCGGTGCAGCACTCTCGATTGCGGTGATCACCTTGTCGGCCTGGGCCTCGGTGATGGTGCCGTCGGTAACGAGCGGTGCGAGCGCCGAGGTGAGGTGCTGGCGGCGGCTCGGGCGATCTGCTGGCGTTGCAGCAGCACCCGACTCCCCGGTGACACCGGAGTCCCCGGCGAGCACCTGCTCGATCGCAGGGCGGGAATCGGCATTGGCCATCGTGCCGACGGCGATGACGCCAACACCGAGACCGCCGATCATCGCC
>CAEZXX010000079.1_pt1 | contig 10695 bp, 14 predicted proteins | sample 7265361 | NCBI WGS metagenome assembly CAEZXX01 (sample SAMEA6813919, study PRJEB35770) | freshwater metagenome | biome: Freshwater; feature: Freshwater reservoir; material: water | place: Czech Republic | collected 2017-04-14 | depth 30m m
CTGTACCGCGTCAGCGACCCCTCACACCCCGCTCATTTCCGAAGCGCCTGATTAACGCAAGGAAGGTTCGTGAGTGTGATGTAGATCCCGATGTGGACCGACGACGCAGGGCGCGCGACCAGATACCCCGGACGGGCGGCCGACCGGTCAACAGGTGGGTGAAGGAGCCCACATTGCGGGTCAACTGCGGTTCGTCCAGAAGCCTGGGGTCGTCTTCGCATCAGTTCCCCGATGCATTTGTCGGGGTTCGTTTCCGGGCAGTCGGGTTGGATGCGCAAGGATGACGGGGCGTTGCGACGATCTTCGAAAGTTTGGTGAGATTCCTCGTGACCCGGGGCAGTTTTGCCCGATTCGACGATGCCATCTAACACTTCCGGCGATGGACTTACGACGACATTGAGGCTTTGGACAGCAGGAACCCTGACCGGCTGAAGCGGGCCACCCTCGGTCAATCGGCCAACACCGCTCAGTTGTCGACTAAACCGATTGACCGGAGATCCGTATCTACAGCTACTTCCTTCGCCTTATTGAGGGGGCCTGGCGGTGGACCGGCGGCCGAACTGAAGCTTGCCGACACGGCCCTGAACAAGATCTGGGGTTCGGAAGCTGGGAGCTAGCTGACCCAACGTTCAAGAACGTCGAGAAAGCTCGGGTGGTAGTCCTCACCGACATGCTCGACGTTCCAGAGACCTGACCGCACGATCTCGGGGCGATCCGACTTCCACCCGAGCCATTTGTTTGATGGACGATCCCCTACGCCACCTTCATGCCGGCTGAGCAGTGCCACTGCTCCCTGCTTAATCACAGCACGATCGCTTGTTGGTGAGGGCTCGTCGTTCACCGGTACCCACAGCAACGGCATGGCGCCGATGTAATTGGTTACCTCCCGCTCGAGTGCATGCTCGGCTACTCGACCGCTTCGGGATGCTGACGATCCGACGCCCCAGGTCTGTCTGATCTCGTCCGGCCACGGCTGAGCGGAGAGCATCGCCGCGCCAACGTGTTCTCGGAAGATCGATCCTCGATGACTCCCCCCGCCGGCAAACTCACCAGAGATGTGACCTCGGTGGTTGGAGAGTCGGTTCCACAGCGTGGCGCTCGACGGCCGGAGCGCATGGGTTCCGACATGAACGACGCGGGCCGAGCCCCCGTCGCTTCGCAGCTCACCCGGCTCGAAGAAGAAGTAGACACCTCGCTCGGGCCACCCAGACCCTGCGTCACAGGTTGAGAGCGTCCGTTCGCCGCCACATCGAGCCCGCATCTCGCCGACGAGGGAGTAGAAGCGATCAACGTCGGCCCGGAGGTTCACCTCCATATTCTGCTTGCTGGACGCCTCATTGGTCGGAGCGAACGCCTAGCTCTTCATTCGGATTCTGGTGATAGATGCCAGCATTGGGAAGCCATAGTTTTCACATGGGGAACTAGATTTCCTTCAGAGTTGATGAGGGAGGTCCACTCATGGGGTTCTATGTCCGCAAACGAGTTCGTCTCGGCAAAGGGACCTGGCTCAACATCTCCAAGCGGGGAGTGAGTGCCTCCCAACGAATCGGGCCATTCACCGTGAACTCGAGGGGTCGTACCTCCCTGCGGTTGGGCAAGGGCATCGGCTACCGAGGCGGCTGCCTCCTAGCGCTCGCCATTCCGCTCGCTGGCCTGGCGGTGGTAGCCACGGGGCTCAGCCTGATCATGCACTCGAGCTGAGGCTCGCCGCTTCTGACGACTTACTCGTCGTCGCTGTCGATGTCCACGGTCTCGTACTCGAGTTTCTCGTAGGCATCGAGTTCCTCGGCTTCGTCGATCGCGTGGAGGCTTTCGTACTCCCCGATGACGTCGTTTGTGTCGTCGTCGACCACCAGAAACTGCGTTCCCGCCTCGCCGTCGTGCCGGTACACGGTGAGTTCGCAGATGAGTTCTCCGCCGTATGACCAGAGCGACGTGCGGCGCTGCACCGGCACTGCGTCGTCAGGCACGGGATACACCCTGTCGGCGGGAAGGTTGTCGAGGCACATGAATTGCGGGAAGTTCACTCCCTGCTCGTCGAGCAGTTCCTCGAGAACCATCTCCGCTTCGGCAAGAGCACCGGCAAGGTCCGTGGCGTCGCACGCCACCCACTGGCTTCCCTCGCCCTCAACACCGAAGCGATAGATCGCGAACGTGTCGTTCCACTGGTGGAGGCACACGTCTGCTCCGTGGCTGCCGAATCGTTCGAGGACCGTGTCGGAACCGGTCGGATCCTCTGCAGTCTCGACCGGCATCCATCCGATGTCTTGGTACAGCCATCCATTTGCAGCCCTCGGGAGCAGACCTTCGTCCTCGTCCGCCCAGAGCGTGAGCTCGTCGAGTTCCACGTGGTAGTCGACGTCCACCTGATTCGGGTATTCGGGGAGGAGCAGGTTCATCGCCTTGAGCGCATCGCCAAGATCGTCATTTTCCGTAGCCAACGAGCCGGCGTGGAGTACCCAGGTGCCGTCCTGTTCGACGATCGAGGCACCTGCTGCGCTCACGATCAGTCGTGCCCCGGGGGATCCCGCTTCATTCATCGGTCGCCCCCGTCCTCTCGTCGGTCATGCCGCCACTGTCACTTGCTTGCTGTCGAGCTCCCACCACACGGACCCGAACACGCTTGCCGGGTGCAGCCCCACCAACTTGATGGCCAGTTCGTCGGCCTTCCAGTAGGTGAGTCCCTTGCTCTTCCACGAGTAGACCGTCTGGCGGCTCACCTTCGCCCGCCGTGCGAACTCCTTCACGGTGCGGATGCCGGCCGCCTTCATCAGCAGATCGACATCGAGCTCGATGCGGGCCTTGGACTTCGGGCCGCGCTTGCCCGGGGCCTTGCGGCCCGAGCCCACTACCGGCTCCGCTGCCGGTGCATCGACTCCACCCGCCTCCGGCGCCTGCAGCACCAGGTTCGTGGTGACCATGTCGGTTGCCGTGGCACCGGTGAGCTCCACCGTGCGGTCGACTGCGTCGAACGATGCGCTTGCCGTGTTGGCCGCTGCGGACACGAGGTCCGCCCACACCGTGTTGGTGGCCGTGGCCGCGGTGTGCGCCGCCTCCGCAGGGAACCCGTTGCCGATGTCTGTTGAGCGCTTCATGTGCTGGTCCTTCCTCACTGACCGCCTCTCGGTCAGACTGCTCGTTTCTTCTTTGGTATGACACACCTTATCACGGCTGATGGGCTAGAGTCAACCTCACCTGATATCTTTTCTTTGGGACGCCGATTCCCGGATATGAATCGATCCCCTTACCCCTTGGCGTCGGACCCAACAGGGAGCTCGAAGCCCACATCGAGGGCTCGCTTTAGGGTCCGCCTGGCTAGGAGTTGCATCTCCTAGACAGGACGCAGGCAACCCGAGATGTGACATCACCGCATGTCACAGCCAGTGCGGGAAGTTCGGCCTGTCTAGGAGTTGTCTAGGACTTCCGCTCCTAGACGGCTGTGGCCCGCTCTCGCGACCACCGTCCGCCGGTCAGTCCCCAAACCCGCATAGCCCGATATGGCCGGCAACTCGTGGTCACGCATTCAACGCGCGCAGCCGCAGAACCTGTGACGCACCCGAGACGCGGAACTGGACAGAACCCAGAGACCGACGAACCCTCGCGCACCCCATCCCTAACCTTGTCAGCACGACCTTGGTGGTCGCTCGGCCCTGGCGCACGTTTCGCCAGCCCTCCGCCAGTGCATGTGCTGCACATGCAACTAGGTTGAAAGCATGGCCATGCTCCAGATCCGCCACGTCCCCGACGATCTTCATCGTCGCCTCAAGGCTCGTGCCGCCCTCGCCGGCATGTCGCTCTCCGATTTCGCTCTCGCTGAGCTCCGTCGCTCGCTCGACCGTCCTACCCGGGAGGAACTGCTCGCTGCCCTCGCCAGCAAGCCGGTGCGCACCCTGACTCCCTCGCCGACGGAGCTCGTCCGGGAAGAGCGAGACCGTCGTGCTGGTGATTGATGCCTCTGCAGTCGTCGAACTGCTGCTCTCCACCCCGGCCAGCGCACAGGTGCGCAGCTACCTCACGGCCGAGCACACACTCCACGCACCTGAGCTTCTGGGAGTTGAGGTGGTAAGCGTGCTGCGCCGCCTGGTGCGTGGCGGCCACCTCACCGACCACGACGCCCACACCGCAGTCGACACGCTGTCGGCGCTTGGCATCGAGACCTATGAGCACCAGCCCTTCCTTCGGCGCTGTCTGGAGTTGCGGGAGAGCCTCACGGCGTACGACGCGCTCTACGTCGTGCTCGCCGAGGCTCTTGGTGCGCCGCTACTCACCTGCGATGCAAAGCTCGCCCGCTCGACCGGGCATCGCGCCACGGTCCATCACGTCGAATGAGATCTCGAGTCCGCACCCTCCAGCCGCGAACTGTGTCGCCAGGATGCCGATATCGGCACTGTGGCTCCACACTTCCGATCCGTTCGTCGGTCGCCAACCTGCCGGCGCAGCATCGTGTCCACCCCTGCGTCGGAACCCTCGCGCACCCCATCCGTACGGTGCACCGCATGACGAGCAAACAACGACGAGCACACACTGCGGCCATCACATCAAGGTTTGCTACATGCCAAAACCCCGGCCGTTTGCCGAAGCAGGGACGGTTCCGGGGTCTTCGTTTTGAGCATACCGAGGGACAACAACGTGTCAACGATCAATGATGAGACACTTCGCGTTCGGCTCAGCACCGATCGATTGGCGAGCTACCTAACGGCAACCAGCAATCACCTACCCTCAGCGCTGAGGCTTTACGAGTGGAACTGCTCCGTGTCCGCCGCACTGTTCGAACTACTCGGTCACGTCGAGATCACCGTCCGAAACGCCCTTCACGACCAGCTCACTTCCTGGTGCGCAGAGAAGGGCGTATCGGGGCACTGGTTCGACAACGGCCACGGCCTCCTTCTGCCTCCGGCGATGAGCGACATCGAGAAGGCCAAACAACGGCTCATTCGGGCAGACAAGCCAATCAAACCCAGTGCCGTCGTCTCCGAGCTCAACTTCGGGTTCTGGCGCTTCCTGCTCACGAAGCGGTACCGGACCACGTTGTGGCCCGCAATCGGACACAGAGCCTTCCCAAACCTCGGTAGCCGAGACCCGACTACGTTCTTCCAGCGAGTACAACGCCTCCACGACCTTCGAAATCGGATTGCACACCACGAGCCTGTTCATTGGCGTCATCTCGATCGAGATTTCACCGATTGCCTCATGGCGATCCGTTCGGTGTGCGAGGACACCGAACGCTGGGCACGCGATCTGTCACGTGTGGACTACGTACTCAGCCAGCGTCCGAAACACTCGTAGATGGCGCGAACTGTGTCGCCAGGATGCCGATATTTGCACTGTGGCTCCACACTTCCGATCCGTTCGTTGGTCGCCAACCTGCTGCCACGCCATCGTATGTATGCCGTTACCGGGCTCTTTTTCTCCATGACGTCCCCTTCGTCACTCATCCGCAGTGCCCGACTCGGGGCAGGGCTCACACAGACGCAACTCGCCGAACGTGCCGGCACGTCGCAGGCTGCGATTGCGCGGTACGAAGCCGGTGCCAGTTCGCCCTCGGTAGCGACGCTCGAACGGGTGCTGAGCGCGGCGGGCAAGACCCTCACGCTCGGAGTACGGCGCAGGCCGAGCACCAACCTCTCATCACCCCAGGCCCGCTCCCTCCGCCGGCATCGCCAGGAGGTGCTAGCGCTCGCCAAGCAATTCGGTGCGAGCAACGTTCGGCTCTTCGGGTCGGTCGCCCGAGGGGACGCGACAGAGCGCAGTGACATCGACCTGCTCGTAGACATCGATGTGAGCAATGGGCTGCTGCCGCTCATCGGACTCACCGAGGCCCTCGAAGCACTACTCAAGTTTGAGGTGGACGTCACCCCGGCTTCCCTCCTCAAGCAGGACGTTGCAGCTACCGCCCTTGCGGATGCAGTGGCGCTGTGACCCGGTCCGAACGATCACGGCTCACCGACATCGTCTGACTCGCCCGGTCATTGCTCACGTGCGTGAGCGATCTCGCCGCCACAGCAGCGGCCTGCAAACACCACGAACGAGGTTCCGACCCGATGACTATATTTCTGGTCATGTCTGACATGCTCCCGCTCGCTGAGGTCAAGGCAAAGTTCTCCGAGGTCATCGACCGGGTGGAGGAACACAACGAGCAGATCACCGTCACCCGTAAGGGCAAGCCTGTGGCCGTGATCCTGAGCTACGACGAGTTCGTCTCGTTCGAGGAGACCCTCGACCTGCTCTCGGACCCGAACGCCCTGCGGGATATCAACAAGGCACGTCGTGACATCGCTGCAGGAAAGTCCGTGAGCGGCGACGCCTTGCGAGCCAAGTACCTGAACCCATGAGCCAGCGCACCTGGACGCTCGCCGTCCATGCAGGTGCCGAACGAGTCCTCGCACGCCTGCCGCACAAGATCGCTGCGGCCGTCGTCGAGTTCATGCTCGGTCCCCTGTGCGACGACCCGACCCGCGTGGGCAAGCCGCTGCGCAAGGAACTCGCCGGCCTGTACGTCGCACGCCGGGGTTCCTACCGCATCGTGTACGAACTCGACAAAGAGCACCGAACCGTGATGGTGCTGCGCATCGACCATCGCGCCGACATCTACCGCCCCCGCTGACAACGTCGTCGGAGAACCCTCGCGCACCCTGTCCGTACGGTGCGCTGCATGAAGAAGGAACACAACGAAACGCACGCGCTGACGCCCGCAGATCATGGTGCGGGAAAAGGCAAAACCCCGGCCGTTTGCCTAGGCAGGGACGGTTCCGGGGTCTTCGTTCGAAATCCTACCGAGGGACAAGAACGTGTCAACAGTCAACAATGAAACACTTCGCGACCGGCTGGGCAGAGATCGATTGGCGAGCTACCTACAGGCAACCAGCAATCACCTTCCCTCGGCGCTCAGGCTCTACGAGTGGAACTGCTCCGCGTCCGGTGCGATGTTCGAGCTTCTCGGTCACGTCGAGATCACGGTCAGGAACGCCCTTCACGACAAGCTCACTTCTTGGTGCTCAGAGAAGGGCGTACCGGGCCACTGGTTCGACAACGGTCACGGTCTTCTCCTTCCCCAGGCGATGAGCGACATCGAGAAGGCCAAGCTGCGACTCGTCCGGGCAGGCAAGCCGATAACGCCCAGTGCCGTCGTCTCCGAGCTCAACTTCGGGTTCTGGCGCTTCCTGCTCACGAAGCGGTATCGCACGACGTTGTGGCCTGCAATCGGACACAAGGCGTTTCCGAACCTCGAGAGCAAAGACCCCACCCGATTCTTCCAACGAATAGGGCGCCTCCACGAACTTCGAAATCGGGTTGCACACCACGAGCCGCTGCATTGGCGGCATCTCGATCGAGATTTCACCGATTGCCTCATGGCGATCCGTTCGGTATGCACGGACACCGAACACTGGGCCCGCGATCTGTCACGTGTGGAATACGTACTCAGCCAGCGTCCACCACTCCCGTAGACAGCGCGAACTGTGTCGCCAGGATGCCGATAACGGCACTGTGACGCCACAGTTCGCCGAACCGCCGTGGTTCACCACATCAACTGACTGGCCCCGGCATCAGGGCGAGGCACGACGGGGCGAGACATCGTCAACCGACGCCTTCAGTCAGCATCGTCAGTCAGCGTCGAACCGGCCGCGGAAGGTTGCCACGAGCGGCGAACCGACGGTGACGGCGCGGTCTGCGGAATAGGTGACCTCGCCTCGGCGACCTTCGAATTTCCCGGTGCCGCCAACGATGGTCAGGGTGGCCTCCAGATGAGCCCCGGCATCCGAGACCGTCGTCCGCCCGGCGTTGGCATAGGCGTAGAGCGTGTTGCCATCGCCGAAGTCGAACTCACCGGAGAGTGCGAACGTACCCGCGGCGTTGCGATAGTTGAAGAGCCCCCAAACCACCACGCCCACGTCGCCATCGGCGCCCCGCCCCTTGCCGTCAAGGACGAGAGCACCCGTTGTCGCTTGGCCGTCGCGATCGAAGCGTCGTGCGTCGGTCTGGCGGGAAGTGAGGTCAGCAACGACCTCGAAGTCAACCTTCGCGTCGCTCTGGTTGTCCGAACAAGCCGAGAACGCAAAGAGCGCGAGAACCCCAACAACGAGTGCCTTCATGGCCGGGACTGTACTGGACACCGATGGTGGTCCAAGCTTGCGGGTGCCTCCGAGCATCGTGTGCCCGGCGGCAGAACCCGGAGCCGCCCGGGCGTCACAACGGTCGCCGATGTGCTTGGCTGGACACATGGCACCGAACCGCCCGAACGTCTTCGCCGCCGACACCACCGTCATCACCGACGGTGGTCTCGAAACGTGGCTGCTGTTCCAGAACAACATCGACCTTCCGGGCTTTGCTGCCTATCCACTGGTGGCCAACGAACCGGGCCGACAGTTGCTGCTCGACTACTACCGCGGCTTTGTCGACATCGCCACCCACCACGAGATGGGTCTCGAACTCGACGCTCCCACTTGGCGGGCGAACCCGGACTGGGCCGCCACCCTCGGCCACGACCGGAACGAACTCGCCCGCCATATCGACCTGTCGATCGAACTGATCGCAAGCGTCAAGGCCGACTGGGCGGGCAGCGGCCCGTGCATCCTCGGCGGTGTTGTTGGACCCCGCGGTGACGGGTACCGCATCGACGCCACCATGAGCGCCGCTGAGGCGGCCGGCTATCACTCGTTCCAGATCGACCGGATGGCGTCAGCTGGGGCCGAGCTCGTTTCCGCACTCACCCTTGGCTACGTCGACGAGGCCATCGGCGTGACCGAGGCCGCGCAGGCAGCCGGGCTTCCGGTGGTGATCTCGTTCACGCTCGAGACGGACGGGCGGCTGCCGTCGTCGATGGGGCTCGACGAAGCCATTGCAGCAGTCGACGCTGCCACCGGCGCCTACCCGGAGCACTACATGATCAACTGCGCTCACCCGGCACACTTCGACAGCGTGCCGGTGCGCGATTCGGCGTGGACGGCCCGGATTGGTGGTCTCCGGGCCAACGCGTCGCAACTGAGTCACGCTGAACTCGACGTGATGACCGAGTTGGACGACGGAGACCCCGACGACCTCGCCGCCCGGTACGCAGTGCTGCGGACCGTCATGCCCGGTCTGAAGGTGGTGGGCGGATGCTGCGGCACGGACCACCGTCACGTGGCCGCCATCGCCGCCACCGCCGCCACCTACAGCACTGAGGCCCAACGAACTGTGTAGCGCCGACGCCCTGTCGGGCTCTCTGGCTAAGCAGTTATCTGATGCGTGGAATGGTCACAGCGATAACCGCTGTGTTGTCCGTGTAGTCCAACTCGGGGATCGCCAGCGCTGCTGCGGACGACGGCGCGTAATACACCGTGCCCGGCACGTTGTACGGGTTGACGATGACGCGCAACCAGTAGCTGCCCGGCACCACACCGGTTACGTCGAGCCACTGTCCGTCGAGATAGCTGCCGTAGGTATCTGCCCAGCCCACGCTGATGCCCTGGTTTGAGCACGTGTACACCGCCGGCCCCGGCGTCACCGTTGCACCTGGATCCACGTTGTAGTCCTCAAGACAGAACGCCTGCTTACGCCCGACAACAAGCGGCGCAGACTGCGATACACGCGGGTCGCTACGGAACAACTCGTACACCGCGTACCCAGAGAAGTGATAGTGGGCATGACACGAACCCCACTGGAACAAACTGGACCCAACCGGGCTACCCAGCTCCATCGCTGCCGTGCCGCGATTTGCGGCAGAGACATCGAAACGCATGAGCGCCCGCTTGCCCGTTCCGGTGATCGAGCCCTCTACATATGAACAGCTCTTGGTGCTGAACGAACTCTTTCGGAACGAAATGCTCGACTTCAACTGAGCTGTGTTGATCACGAGGTTAGCCCCGGCCGGCGGACGCGGCCCCGTGCCGGCCGACGCCGAAACCGACGGGACCGACGGGACCAATGCGAGCCCAGCCCCAGCCAAACCAACCGCAACAAACACCGATCGAAAGCGCATGCTCACAGCGTAGAAGCAGCGCCACACGTTGCCGCTGGCCGACAAGGTTGCGCGGCTCGGGGCGTCTTCGAACGGCCCACTCCGCTGAGGGGTTGACGCGCAGGGTGGAGCCACGTCCGTTCGGTAGGCGGGACACCTCGATGCCCCGGTGGAGACGGTTCTTCATCCCGAGCACATCAATCGCCGGGGCTAGACGTCAGAGGTTGATGACGTGTGCGCCGAGATCTGCCGCAAGGGTTCGCGTACCGGTCTCACAGGTGAAAAGGATGACCTGATGGCGCTTCGAGGTATCCCTCAGCAGTTCGAGCGCCCCGCGGGTGCGGTCGTCGTCGAAGTGCGCAAACGGGTCGTCGCAGATGAGAGGTAGGGCCAGCCCCCGGCGTTCGGAGTCGCGCTCGGCAAAGGCCAACCGGATGCCGAGGTGCAGCAGGGCACGCGCCCCGTCGGAGAGACGATCGCTCAACAACCGCCCGCTGGTGCTGTCTCTTGTGATCGTGGGCTTGCCGCCCGCCGGGTACGTCATCATGAGCGTGCCCCACGACGGCACCACCTGCTCGACAAGCCGCTGCGCGTGCTGGATGACGGGATCCTGGTTCTGCTTCTCGAAGTCGTCGATGGCGGTACCCAACAGTTCACGCGCAAGTCGCGCGACAACAAGGTCCTGCTCGGACTCGGCTTGCGCTTCCTCGAGCTCGCCCCGCTGGAGGAGCAGTTCGGGGAGCACCTCGGTCTGCAGC
>CAEZXX010000081.1_pt1 | contig 10557 bp, 6 predicted proteins | sample 7265361 | NCBI WGS metagenome assembly CAEZXX01 (sample SAMEA6813919, study PRJEB35770) | freshwater metagenome | biome: Freshwater; feature: Freshwater reservoir; material: water | place: Czech Republic | collected 2017-04-14 | depth 30m m
CTGAACGCATGCCCGGCCACGAGCGGTGAGCGGTTCCCCTCCACGATGTACGGGTCCTCATGGGCGTCCATCCCGATGCCGTGACCCGTACGGTGCACGAAGTACTCACCGAACCCCGCCTCCGCGATGATCCGACGGGCAGCGCGGTCAACGTCCTCGCACGCGGTGCCGACAGCGGCTGCACGCACCGACGCCTCCTGGGCCGCCTGCAGCACGTCATAGGCTGCGAGCACCTCGGCCGGGGGCGTGCCCAACGAGACGCAGCGCGTGATGTCGGAGCAGTAGCCGTTCATCGTGCCGCCGAAGTCACACAGGACGACCTCCCCCCCACGGATCACCCTTGCGCCCGGCGTGTGGTGCGGTGAGGCGGCGTTCTCGCCCGCAGCAACGATCGCGAAGTTCACGACCTGATGACCCTCCGCAATGATCCGGGCACCGAGGTCCGCAGAGACCTGAGCCTCGGTGCGCCCTACGAGTGGGATCCGGCCTGCCTGGAGGTCGGCCGCGATCCTGTCGACAGCGGAACCGGCGGCACGGAGGGCTTCCACCTCCGCAGCGTCCTTGACCATCCGCATCGCGCCAACCACGTCGACAGCGCGACGGAACGTGGTCGACGGCATGAGCGGGAGGAGATCGACGAGGAAACGGGCCCAAGTCTGGTCGCCGATTGCAGCGATGCGCGGACGACCCGCAAGCGCTGAGACGATCTCCACGGGGTTCTCGGTCTCACCCCACGGACGGAGGGAGAAGACACCGGGCTGCTCGCTAACACGTGGCGCCTCGAGCCGAGGAATCACCAAGGTCGCCTCACGATCGCGCGGCACGACGAGCATGGTGAGCCGCTCGAGGGGCATCGCGTGGTAGCCGGTGAGGTAAGGCAGGTCGAGCCCGAGCGACAGCAGAAGGACATCGATACCGAGGCGTGTCATCTCGGCACGCGCCCGCGCCAGACGGTCCAGATAGACCAAGGTGGGTAGGGGTGACAGGGCTCCCGGCGTCTGCATGTCGACATTCTGGCGTGCACAGACGGATAGTCGCTGCTCGTAGGGGAGACCGAGCGGACGTGTAGCCTGCGGAGGTTGGAAACCTTGGGTATGGAACGGGACAGTTTTGTCGGGGCGCTGCGGCGCCAGTGGTGGGTGATTCTCATCGCCTTCATCGCCGGTTTCGGCATCGGCGCGATCCCCTCCCCGAAGAAGGCCTCCGATGCCGTCTCGTCGTACGAAGCCACGCACACACTGCTCATTTCGTCCAACGATCCGTCCGGATCCGTGGTCTCTGACACGCTGAACCTCAACGAGATCCAGTTGCTCAGCACCGCCGGTCAAGTGCCCAAAAAGGCGGCTGCGAGGCTGTCGGAGCCGAATACCGCGCTGCTCGTCAGCCAGATCCAGGTGAACCTCGATGGCTCGAGCAACTCGTTCACGATCTCTGCACGGGCCGCCACGGCTTCCCGTGCAGAACTCATTGCGGACACGTTCGCCGACGAGCTGAGCAAATTCGTGGTCACCCGTCAGGACGAGGTGCGAGAGCAGCGGCTCACCGCGGCAACCGAGCGGCTTGACGTGCTCCAGAGCAACGTTCGCGAATTGAGTATCCAGATCGCTCGGAACCCGGACGACCGCATCATTCAGGCCAAGCTGGACGCAGCAACTCGCCGCTACAGCACGGTCTTCGAGGAGTTCGACACCCTGCAGGGCCAGCCGAGAACCATCAGCCTCGTCACGCTGGAATCCGCCGAGGCCGTTCCGGTGAACCAGCGGGGTCTTCGGGCACCCCGCTCACGCGTCACGCGCGGCCTGTTCCTCGGAATCGTCGGAGTGGTGCTCGGCTCCGGCCTCGTTCTGCTCCTCGGTTTCCTCGACCCGCGTATCCGTCGCCGTGAGCAGGCCGAGTCGATCTTCGGTGTGCGGGCACAGCTGACCATCCCGAGTTCGGTCCGCGTCGGCGAGCGCCTCGTTGCGGTCCGACGTGACCGACACGATCCCGTTGCAGACTCCTACCGTGCATTGCGCAGCGTGCTCAGCCTCGCGAACAGCGATCGCTCCGACAGGTCAATCGCCCCGATTACCCTCCTGCTCTCGGCGGGTTCCGGCGACGGCAAGACCACGGCAACGGCCAACCTTGCCGCGGCGTACACCGAGACCGGTGCCCGCACCGTTGCGGTGAATACCGATTTCCGCAGGCCGTCACTCGCCAGACTGCTCGGTGCCGGTGACAACCCCGCACCCGAGGCACTGCCAGACATGCCCCTCGTGCTGTCCAACAGCGTCAGCGGACTGCGGGTATACGACGAGCGACTCACCGACGCTGAAGCATCGCCGAGCGAGCTCGCCCGGAAGGTGGTCCGCACACTGCCCTGGCTGACCTCCAACTACGAAGAGGTCGTGATCGATTCGGCCCCCGTGGCAATGGCGGCCGAGATCCTCGAACTGCTCCCGGTTGCCGACACGATCGTGGTGCTCATACGGCTCGGGCATACCAAGATCGAGGCTGCAGCGCGAACTGCCGAGACGCTACGAGCCCTCGGCGTGAAGGATTTCCTGCTCGTCGTGATCGGTGGACCGGGCCCCCACGACGACGCCTACTACTACGGCTCTACCGGGGAGACCGCCGCGTTCGACCGTGGGCGCGGACTTGCGACCGAGGCCCTTCGCAGCCTCAAGGCGCGAGCTTCCGGGCGCAGCGGTAGAGAGTCCTGACGACCGGACAGAACGTGTACCGCCGCCAGAGCACTCTCGTCGTGATCGTGCTCGTCGCACTGCTGGGGCTCGGTGCCGTACTCATGAACGCCACCTCGTACGAGGTGTGGGGTGGAGTGCTCGCTCTGCCGGTGCTTGCGCTCATCTCTCTGCCGGCACTCCGTTGGGTGCTTCGCAAGGACCTCAAGCACCTGTTCAACGTGCTAGCCGTCGGCTTCGCGCTGAAGATGCTCGGCACGATCCTGCGCTTCTACGTGTTCTCCAAGGTGTACGGCAGCGTGGCGGACGCGACGTACTACTACGAGAAAGGCTCAATCATCGCGGCCGGCGTCCGCTCCGGCGAGCGCAGTCTGTGGTCCGCTCTCCCCCTCGCGCGGGAACTGGGTTTCGTCATCCGCCTGACTGGCACTGTCCTCGCCTTCACCGGCCCGACCCGGCTCGGCGCATTCCTCGTGTTCGGTACGTTCGGCTATTGGGGGGCCGTCTTCCTCGTCGTCGCCGCGTGCAGAGCGGTTCCCGGGCTCGCCCAACGGAGGTATGCGCTGCTCTGCTGCCTCACCCCCACCTTGGTGTTCTGGCCCTCGAGCCTCGGCAAGGAGGCATGGATCCTGTTGTGTATCGGGGTCTTCTCGCTCGGGGTGGCGCGGATCCTCAACTGGGACCGTCCCGGCTTCGGTCTGCTCCTGGCCGTGCTGGCGGGGACCGGGATCGGCGCGGTGCGCATCCACCTCGCAGTCATCTTCGTTGCCGGCGCAGCAGTTGCCTTCGTGCAGGGGATCTTGCTCCAGCCGGGCGGCAGCGGAGCGCAACGTCGGGGCGGGCCCGCCTTCTTCGCCGCGGTCTCGGTGACCGTCATGGGGGTGCTCTCGTATGTCGCGGCGCGACACCTCAAACTCGGAGACTCCAACGGGGACTTCCTGTCCAACCTCGACAGCGCGCTCAATCGGGCTGCAACCATGAGCGAAACAGGCGGCTCGTCGTTCACGCCGATCAGCACGAGGAACCCGCTGAACTGGCCCTGGGCCGTTTTCCGTACACTCACGCGCCCGCTCCCGTTCGACGTCTCGGGCGCAACTTCGTTGCTGCCGGCGCTCGAGACCTCGCTGTTCCTCGTTGCGGTCGTGATCGGGTACCGCCGACTTCAAGGTCTGCGAGTCACAGCTCGCAACGCACCGTACGTCACCTACTGCCTCGTCACCGCCGTGCTCTTCGGCCTGGTGTTCAGCTCGTTCGGCAACCTCGGCATCCTCGTTCGGCAGAGGTCGCTGGTTGCCGCCTTCATGGTGCTCGTGCTCTGTCTCCCCAAGGCACCGAGCCGGGCCCAGCGCTATGCGGATCGTTGGGGCCCGAAGGGTACTCAACGCGCAGGGGCCGCCGCCTCGCGGGCGTGATAGCTGCTCCGTGTGAGCGGGCTCGCCTCCACGTGGCCAAGGCCAAGGGATCGACCCACCTCGCGATACGCCTCGAAAGTCTCCGGCGGCACCCAACGGTGCACCGGCAGATGGTTTGACGTGGGGCGCAGGTACTGGCCGATGGTCACGATCCCGCAGCCGATCGCCGCGAGATCGGCAAGCACGCCAAGTACCTCGTCGTCAGTCTCGCCCATGCCGACGATGAGACCGGACTTCGTCCGCATTCCTGCGAGACGTGCCCGGGCAAGCAACCCGAGGCTGCGCGCGTAGCCGGCTGAGGGGCGGACCGCCCGCTGCAGGCGTGGAACCGTCTCCGTGTTGTGGTTGAACACGTCGGGCCGGGCGGCGAACACGATGTCGGCAGCGGCCTGGTTGCCACGGAAGTCGCTCACCAGCGCCTCAATCGCGGTGCCCGGGTTCCGGTCACGAATTGCGGCAACAGTGGCGGCGACATGACGTGCACCGCCATCATCAAGATCGTCCCGCGCCACCATCGTGATCACAGCGTGGGCAAGGTGCATCCGTTCGACAGCCTCTGCAACCCGTGCGGGCTCGTCAGCAGACGGTGCCTCGGGTTTGTGGGTGTCAACGAGGCAGAAGCCGCAGGCCCGTGTGCACCGTTCTCCAAGCACCATGAACGTCGCTGTGCCATCGGACCAGCACTCCGACAGGTTCGGGCAGCCGGCTTCCTCGCACACGGTGACGAGATCGAGGTTGCGCAGCGTCGCCTTGACTGCGAGCACCTCTGCGCCGAGACGAACCCTCGGGCGCAACCATTCGGGCTTGCGTTCGGATACCGGGAGCCCATCAGTGACGCCCGCACGCGCCAGTCTCCCGAGCAGACGAACAGGCTGCCCCGCAGGCTGTGCAGCGTCAGGGACGAAATGCTCGGTTGCGCCACGCACGATCTCGCCCGGTCCCTCGCCCCTGCTGAACGGGCTCAGATCCATGCCCTCCCGGTCTTCGCGCCATGCCACGTCCTGGCGTTCGAGCGCCCCGTCCCCCCAGAGCATCGATGCCCGCACGACAAGGGCGTTGACGAGGACCTGCATCGGGATGTCGACGCCCTCCTCGGCGAGCGATGTAACCGGACGGTCCGCGATCCCGCACGGAACGATGTAGTCGCGCAGATACCGCATGTCTGGGTCGACGTTGATTGCGAAACCGTGCATCGTCCTGCCGCGCGTGAGGCGGACCCCAATCGCGCAGATCTTACGCGGATTCAGGCCTTCGGCATCCACCCAGACACCGGGGTATTCGCGCAGACGTCCTACGTCGCTGAGCCCGAGATCGGTGAGCGTGTCGATCACCAGTTGCTCGACCGAGCGCACGTACGCAACCGAATCGGCGAGCCCACTCTCGCGACGTCCCCATTTTGGCACGAGTGACAAGATGGGGTAGCCGACAAGCTGCCCGGGGCCGTGATACGTAACGTCTCCTCCGCGGTTCACGGGGACCAGTTCGGCGCCCACCTGCGCGGGATTCACCAACACGTTCCGCTCGAGGTCGGAGCGAGAGCCGTGGGTGAACACGTGCGGATGCTCCAACAGCAGCAGGTGTTGCTCCGAGCCCTGCGCAAACAGAGCGGTCTGCAGGTCCAATGCCTCCCGGTACGGAACACGCCCGAGCCACCGAACCCGCAGTGTCATCTCACAACTCCGCGGTCCAGTCGCGGGTCTCGAGCAACTGCTTCACGCGGGAGAGGAAGTTCGCTGCGTACGCGCCGTCAAATGCCCGGTGATCCCAGCTCATGGCGAGGTTGCCGACCGGGTGAATGGCGATGCCCTCGCTGCCGTCGGGCGACGTGACCACCACCGGCTTGCGCACGATCGCATCGGTGGAGAGGATCGCTACCTGTGGCTGGTTGATGATGGCCATCGTCAGGACCGAGCCTGCCGAGCCGTTGTTGGTGATGGTGAACGTTCCGCCGACAATCTCGTCGGGAAGGATCTTTCGTGAGCGAGCGCGGGCGGCGAGGTCGTTGACCTCGCGGGCGAGAGCACGGAGACGCTTGAGACCGGCGTCGCGAACTACCGGCACGAGCAGACCCTGATAGTCCATGTCCACGGCAATGCCGAGATCGACGTTGTCGTGCACGATGAGTTCGTTGTCGCCGACGGACGCATTGAGGTTCTTGAACTCACCGAGGGCATCGACCACCGCCCGCGAGATGAACGGCAGGTAGGTGAGCGAGAAGCCCTCCTCCTCCTTCCAGCGGTCCTTGATGGAGCGGCGCGCACGATCGACATTCGCGAAGTCCACCTCGACAACGCTGAACGCATGAGGGCTCGTGGCCTTGGACATGACCATGTGGTCACCCGTGAGCTTGCGAATCTTCGAGAGCTTGATGGTGCTGGTGCGCGGACCGCGCGGAGCGGCGGGAGCCGGAGCAGCGGCGGCTGCAGGAGCAGGTGTCGGGGCAGGAGCAGCGGCGGCTGCAGGCGCGGCCGGGGTCGGCGCGGCGGCACGTCCACCCGCTGCGAGGCGGTCGATATGGTCAAGCACGTCCTCACGCGTGATGCGACCGCCGAGGCCGGTGCCCGTGATCTGCGCGGGGTTCAACCCGTGCTCATTGACCAGACGACGGACCACTGGCGAGAGCAAACGGTTACCCGCTGTCTGATCGCCGCTCTCCGAGGCCGCGGCCGCGGGCTCGGCCGGGGCCGGGGCCGGTGCCTCAACGACCGGGGCCGGTGCAACAGGGGCCGGAGCCTCCAGCACGGGCGACGCAGCAACAGCGACAGGGGCCGGAGCCTCCGCCGCGGGTGCAACGATCGTCGCAGCACCACCGGCACCGACGACAGCCACGATGGTGCCCACCGCGATGGTGTCGCCCTCGTTAGCCCGGATCTCCATCAACGTGCCGGCGATCGGCGAGGGAACCTCGGTGTCCACCTTGTCGGTGGAGATTTCGAACAACGGCTCGTCGGCCGCGACGGCGTCACCGATTTTCTTGAACCACCGCAGGATGGTTCCCTCGGTGACGGTCTCGCCCAGCTGCGGAAGCGTGATGTCAGCCATGTGGAGTTGCTCTCTTTCTCGGTACTCGGGCGTCGTGGCTCAGCCGTTGAACGAACGGCCGGTGAGGGACAGGACAGTCTCGCCGAAGAGTTCGGACAGACTCGGGTGCGGCTGGATGAACTCGGCCACCTCGGCCACGGTCGCCTCCCAGTTCACGGCGAGATAGCCGCCCGACAACTGTTCGGTTACCCACGGGCCGACCATATGAACCCCGAGAATCTGGCCTGCCGTGCCATCAGCATTCTTTTTGGCTATGACTTTCACGAGGCCGTCGATCTCCCCAAGGATCTGGGCACGGCTGTTTGCCCGGAATGGGTGCTTGGCAACCACCACGTCGAATCCGGCCGCACGCGCCTGCTCCTCGTCTGGCCCGGCCCACGCCACTTCGGGATGGCAGTAGATAGCCCACGGCACCCTGCTGTAGTCGATTGGCTTCGGGTCCTCGCCGAGCAGATCCTTCACGGCAAGAACAGCCTCTGCGTAGCCGACGTGAGCGAGTTGCGGAGTGTTGATGAGGTCGCCGATTGCGTACACACCCGCTTCCCCGGTGCGGCAGTACGGGTCAACCTGCACGAAGCGCCGGTCGGTCAATTGCACCTGGGTACCCTCGAGGCCGAGAAGGTCCGGGAACGGCCTGCGGCCGACCGACACCACCACGGCGTCCACCTCGATGTCGTCCATGCCCTCGACGTGCACCCGCGTGCCACCGGTGGGCTGTGGCGTGTGGCCGTTGACCTTCGCACCCGTCAGGATCTTGATCCCCTTCTTGCCGAACGACTTCACGACCACGTTGGCGAGGTCGGTGTCGAGCCCCGGGAGCACCTTGGGCAGACCCTCGAGAATCGTGACCTGCGAGCCGAGGTCGGAGAATGCCGAAGCGAACTCGCATCCGATCGCGCCTCCGCCGATGACCACCATGCGGGCCGGAATCGTGTCGAGCATGAGGATCTCGTCGCTCGTCATGATCGGTCCACCCACCTCGAAGCCCGGGATCGTGCGGGGTACCGAGCCCGCAGCGAGGATGACGTACCGGCCCTGAAGCACCTGAACGCCTTCGGCGCCGGTCACCGTGACCGTCCGGTTTGCCCCGAGCGAGCCCACTCCGAGGAGGTACGTGACCTTTTTGGCGCGGGTGAGGCCCATGAGGCCCTTCACCAGACCATCCACGATCCGCTGCTTGCGGTTCTGCGCCACGCCGAACTCGATGCCCGTCTGGGTTACCTCGATCCCGAAGTCCTTGGCGTGCTGCACGTGGCGAGCGACGGAGGCCGTCTCGAGGAAGGCCTTCGCAGGGATGCAGCCCCGGTTCAGGCACGTACCACCGATGATGTCTCGCTCGACAAGGGCGACCTGCAGGCCGGCCGATGCCGCATAGAAGGCAGCGCCGTAGCCCGCAGGGCCACCGCCGATCACGATGAGGTCGAACTGTTGCGTATCAGGCACAAGGGTTGAGCGTAACCGCCCACCCTGCTCCTGAGAACGACGCTCAGATTCCGAGGCGCCAGGTGGCCGATGCGCCGGCAAAGGCAAAGGTCACGTACGTGGTTCCCTCGACCCCCGGGGACACGCGGAACGCCAGGAGACAGTCAGCCTCCTCCCCCGGCGAAAGCACCGTGTCGGCGCACGACTCCGTACCGGTATCCGCGGCCGTTACGGCCTCGACCGGCCGCTTCAGACCCCCGGTGAGCAGCGACCAACCAACGATCGGCCCCTCAAGCGGGCCGGAGGCCGACGGGGACAGCGTCAGGTGAACGACCACCCGCACAGCATCGCCGACCGTGGCGCCCGAGATGACTCGAGCTGTCACCGTGGCGAGTTGGGTCGAGTCGCCTACCCCCAGGGTGCCCGTCTCGTTGCGCCCGATCCGGAGCAATTGGACACTTCCGGCAATGAGGATTGCCAACCCGCACGCCAGAGCCAAGAGGATCAACTTACGCGTGCTCACGAGAACCAGATCCTACGGCCGGGCGCCCAACAGGCGTCAGCCCGCCAGTTGACAGTTGAAGTACTCCTTGGCCTGGGTGGCGTTCATCCGCGACGGATTGACGCCCTTCAGGCACTCCGAGCGAACCAGCTCGAACGGCATCTGGGAGGCGATCAGAAAGCCTGAGGAAATCCGCACCTTCATACAGGCAGCGGCGCCACGAACGAGTCGCACATACGAGTCTCCGGACAAGCGCGCGATCGAGGGATCGAACCTGCTCCCCCGCCAGCCACACTCGGGTGCGAGGAACGACCCGTCAACCATCGTCCGGGGGAACCGCCCGTTGAGGATCCCCTCCCCCATACAGGAGCGCGCATCGTCGAAGGTCGGCTTTGCGAGGCACTCGGTGTACCGCCCGTACTCGTCTACCGTCCCCGGCTGGCCGGCCTGCCCCGGACGACTGTTTGTCACATCAGGCTGCGTTCCTGCACCTTCGACCGGGTCGCCGCCGACGAGAGACACCAAGGTCCGGAGGTCGTCGGCGAGCGACTGGGCCTCGTCGGGGGTTCCGTTCGAGAGCATGCCGAGCATCAGCCTCACGACCGTCCCGGTGGGATCGACGTACCACTGGCCGCCGACGTTGTGGACCGCGACCCCGACGCCCTTGAGTCCGTCGAGGGCCCGGCGGACGTCGTCGTATACGAGGATCCCTCGCAGCGTCACGGGAGCGACACCTAGGCGAACCAGTTGTTGTTCGAGCGCGTCGCGAGTGCCCTCGGCGTCACCGAGGCACTCGCGGGTGTCGGCCTGGCCGTACGAGGTGAAGATTCCGCAGTTGTCCCGGATCGAAACGTTGATGTTGTTCGACTTGGCCACGATCTGGAGGCCAGAGAAGGTCACTGTCGAGTTGTTCCCCTTGGTGGTTGCCACGAACTGGGGGTCCGAGAGCCGAAGGGTTAGGCCCGATCGTCGCACCAACTCGTCGAGCGCCTGCTGGGTGCCGTCGAGGAACCATGGCGCAACCCGTTGCAGCACGGCGGCGTCGACAGGGTCGAGCAAGGGGATGAGTTCCTTGAGCGACAGCGCCTCGATGGCCGAGAGCATCCTGCTCACGGCCTCGATCGGGGTTGCCGAACCGAGTGTCACCGCACTCTGCGTGGACGGCCACGACAACTGACGAAGCGAGTGTGTCCGCAGGTTCTCTGCCAGCGAGTGCCAGACACTGATGTACCAGCGAGCCCCGTCGCGGACCGCGACCACACGGAACGAAACGGTCCGTGCCGTCGTGCCGACGGGGTTGAACCCACCGAACCTCAACGAGGACCCGACCGAGCCCCGGACTTCGGCCGCAGCGGCATCCGGGGCAACCATCTCGGTTGCCCCGGTGGGGGTTGTCAGCTGCAGGTCGGCGCCCCTCAGCGCGTCGATATCCGCGGTTCCCGGCAGCACCCGCAACCGCCGTCCGTCCACGAACATCTGCTTCAGCGGGTCGATCCAC
>CAEZXX010000090.1_pt1 | contig 9910 bp, 7 predicted proteins | sample 7265361 | NCBI WGS metagenome assembly CAEZXX01 (sample SAMEA6813919, study PRJEB35770) | freshwater metagenome | biome: Freshwater; feature: Freshwater reservoir; material: water | place: Czech Republic | collected 2017-04-14 | depth 30m m
TCGGGCAAGAAGGCCACCGTCGGTGGCCTGTACCGCTGGGGCAACCCAGTGAACGAAGCGGGCCCCGGCCATGCCGTGGTCGTGGAACTCACCACCGATGTGGACGTTGCGCGAGGCGACGTGTTCGTCGCCGCAACCGCAACTCCCCCGCTCGTCGGAGACGAGGTGGAGGTGGACATCTGCTGGATGATCGATCGTCCCCTCAGCGAGGGCAGCCGCTGGTGGTTCAAGCACGGCACACGTTCGAGCCAGGCCGTGGTGACCGAAGTGCTCTACGCAATCGATCCCACCTCGCTCGAACAGCACAGCGCAGACGAGCTCAACCTCAACGAGCTCGGCCGTATTCGGATCCAGCTCGGCGAGACCATCGTGGCCGATCCCTACCACGTGCTCCCCGAGACGGGTCGCATGATCCTCATCGACCCGGCGGACAACAACACCGCCGGTGCCGCGATGATCCGCAGCCTCGTCGGCTGAGTATCGGTGGCCGCAGTCGAGTAAGGCGTGAACTCGATCGCGAAGACCATTTACCAGTAAGGGTTTTGGCGCAGGAACTCTGCAACACCCCTTCGCTACGTTCATCACATGTCCGCAGCAGCCGAAGCTCTCACTGCGCTCCGCGCTGCGGTTGATCTGCTGCTTGCCGCACCGGACCTGCTTGACCGCGACGATGAGCTCCACACCTTCGTGATCGGCACTCAGGTCGAGCAGCACCGCCTCGTCGCTGCCCTAGCCCCAGCGGTTGCCCGGTGGGATCGGCTGCGCCTGTGGGCCGACGACGGTTCGCTGTCCGCGGCGTCGCGCCTGTCGGTCGAGACCCACACCTCCAAGGCTGCTGCGCGCTGCACCATACGCCGCGCGAAGCAGCTCCAGGAGATGCCCGCCACCGCGGCAGCGCTCGCCGAAGGCTCGCTGTCACCCGAGCATGTCGACCTGTTCGGTCGGGCGAACCGCTCACACCGCCGTGACCGCTTCGCTCACGACGAGGAAACGTTGGTCGACGCCTGCAAGCCGCTGCTGTTCGATGACGCCACCCGTGCTGTCAACTACTGGCGCAATCGCGCAGACGCCGACGGCTCCGGGGACAACGAGGCCACCGAGCGCCGCAACCGTGCCGCCTGCGCACACCTGCACGCTTCCGAAACGCTCGACGGGAGCACAGTCGTCAACGGCCTCCTCGACCCGATTGCCGGCGAGATCTTCCGCAACGAACTCGACCGCCTCGAACACATGCTTTACCTGCACGACAAGCAAATGGGCAACGAGCGCACCAACGCACAACGGCGTGCCGCTGCCCTCGTCGAGATGGCCACCCGCTCCGCCAGCACACCAGACAAGGCACGGCGCCCCAAACCCCTCTTCGTCGTTCACGTCGGCGACGAGACCGCTCGCCGCCTCTGCGAACTCGCTGGTGGATCCGTGCTCCAGACGGACGACCTGAGGGACTGGGTCGATGACGCCCTCATGGAAACATTCCTGTTCGACGGCCCCCGCGTCGTGCTCACCGCATCCCAGAAACGCACGTTCACCGGCAAGCTCCGCTCCGCGATTCAGGCACGCGACCGCAGATGCCAACATCCCTCGGGTTGTGACACCTCGGCCGTCAGGGCCGACATCGACCACATCGTGGCCTGGACAGACGGCGGCACGACCGACCAGTTCAACGGCCGCGCGCTCTGCAGCACGCACAACCGGCACTCCGAAAAGCGCGACCGCCAAGCCAAAGTGCTCCCGCAGCAGCCCGTCAACCACCTCGCGGTGCTTCGCGCCAAGTGCCGCTGGGTCTCCCAACGAGATTGCGAACGCGAAGGCGACGACGAGGGCACAGACAGCAGCTGACGCTCTCAGTTGGTAGTGAGGCCACGCCTGCGTCGAATATTGCGCTCGAGCCCGGCGAACACCACCGCATCCACCACAATCCCGATGAGGAGGATGATCAGCATGTACGAGAACAGCCCAGGGGCGTCGTTGAACTCCTGGTTGTACGACAACTGAACACCGATCGATGGACGGTTCGCGATGATCACAATGAGCTCACCCGCCATCAGACTGCGCCACACGAATGCCCAACCCTGCTTCAGGCCGGCAACGAACGACGGAAGTGCGGCAGGCACGATCACGTGCCGGTACGCGTGTATGCCCTTCGCCCCGAGTACACGCCCTGCCCGCACAAGGATCGGCGGCACATGGTCGATTCCCGAGATCAGGCCGTTGGCAACCGATGGCGCCGCGCCAAGCACGACGACAAAGAAGATCGCCGCCTCGGACTTCTTGAAGAGCAGAACCGCAAGGGGGAACCAGGCGATCGAGGGCATCGTCTGTAGACCGGTAATCAGCGAGCCGACAGCACTGCGGACCACGCGAAACTGGGCAACCGCGATACCAACGAGCGATCCGATGACGATCGCCACTCCGAACCCCACGAAGGCGCGCCGCATCGTGGTCCCGATCGCCCGCCAGGTGATCGACGTACCGAGGTCGCTGAAGAACCGAGGAAGCACGGTTGCCGGCCCGGGGAGCACATAGTCCGGCTTCCAGCTCGCCCACACGATCCCCTGCCAAACGAGGAGGGCGAGCCCGATAGCCGCCACTTTCGGCCACATCTGTGCCCACAGACGCCGCGCCCGCGACTCGCCGGCCACCTCGCTCTCCAGAGCGTCGAGCCCTGCGAGTTGTTCGTCGACCTCAGCGACGTCCATGGCGGGCGACTTCCTCGCGCAGCCGTGCCGTGACGTCAGTCGAGATGTTGGCCACGCCACGATCCTCGATGCGGCGCGGTCGGTCGAGCCCAACCTCAAAGGTGTCGGCTACGCGTCCGGGACGGCTTGTCAGCAGAACGATACGGTCACCGAGCCGGGCGGCCTCGCGGACATTGTGGGTAACGAAGAGCACCGTGCACCCTGTGCGCTGCCAGATGGACTCCAACTCGTCGTGCATCGTGTCGCGCGTCATCGCGTCGAGCGCCCCAAAGGGCTCGTCCATCAGGAGGATCTCGGCGTCCTGGGCGAAGGCCCGGGCCAACGCCACTCGCTGCCGCATGCCTCCGCTCAGCTCGTGCGGACGCTTCGTCGCGAAGTCTCCAAGGTGAACGAGGTCCAACAGTTCTGCGACCCGCAGCGCACGTTGCGCCTTCGGCACCTTGCGGAGTTTCAGCGGGAGCGCGACGTTCTGGGCAACCGTGAGCCATGGGAACAGCGCAGATTCCTGGAACATGAGGCCCGTGCGTCCGTGCACGGTGACCTTGCCGGCGCTGGGTTGGTCCAGCCCGGCGACGAGGTTGAGCAGCGTGGACTTCCCGCAGCCAGACGCGCCGACGATGCAGGTGAAGCTGCCGCGGCGCACATCCATGCTGATGCCCTCGAGCGCCGGAACAGAGGTACGACCGGTTCGGTACGTCCTGTAAACGCTCTCCAGACGAATCGCAATGTCGTTTCCGACAAGCGGGTCCGGCAGTTCGGCAAGCCGGTCGCTGGAGGCGCCTTCTGGGCGATTGTTTACTTCGACAATGCTCATGGTCGCTCGCTAACGGTGGGCTTGCCTGCAGCGCTCAGGACGCTGTTCAGGATCGAGAGGTCGTAGATCCCCGTGAGGTCCGAGGACTTGATAAAGCCGAGCGCCTCCGCCTCCTCGGCGGTCTTGAGGAGCGAACCGACAATCGGATCATTGGTGAAGGTGAGATTCTTCCACGCCGCCACGATGATTGCCGGGGCGATGGTCTTGCCCGTGATGGCCTTGATCTGGGCATTAGCTGCAGCCTGCGCGTCGGTTGGGTTCGCGTTGACGAAGTCGTTAGCGGCCACGTGCCCCTCGATGAGACGCTTCACGACATCCGGATGCGCATTGAGGAACTTGGTTGACACGACGAGCTGTGTCGTGACGTACTGGCCATTGGGCCAGAGGTCGCGTTCGTCGACGAGCACCTTGCCGCCTCCGTCGATGATCAAGCGGGTCGCCCAAGGCTCAGGCACCCACGCCCCGTCAATCTGACCGGACTTGAATGCGTCCAGGGTGGCGGCGTTCTCCTGCGGGAGGATCGACACGTCGCCTCCGCCTGAGGTGTCCGCAGAGAGGCCCTGACCCTTAAGCCACGCACGCAACGCAACGTCCTGGGTGTTGCCGAGTTGCGGTGTTGCAATCTTGGCGCCCTTTAGGTCCTCCGGCGAGTTGATCGATGCTCTCACCACGAGGAAGGCGCCACGCGACGTCGCACCGGAGATGATCCGAAGGGCGTCACCCTTCGACTTGATGAAACCGTTGATGGCCGGATTCGGACCGACGTAGCTGGCGTCGAGGGCGTCAGCGAAAAGCGCCGTGACGACGTCGCCCCCGGCCTTGAACACCGATGGCTTCAGCTTCACGTTCGGGCCCAATTTCTCGGCGAAGATCCCCCGTTGCACACCGACGAGCGCCGTGGCGTGGGTGATATTGGCGAAGTACCCGAGGCGGAGCGTTACCGACTCCGAGGAGGACTCGTTCGAGGTAGCGGGCACCGTCTCAGCAGGCGCGGTAGCACCCGACGGGCTTCCAGCGCGGTCCGAATCCGACCCACATCCAACCAACGCCATCGAACCCATGGCCACGAGCCCGGAGAGGGCTGCGGCGGTGATGAACTGACGTCGTGACGTTGCAAACATGAGGGACTCCGGAACTAAAGCCTGTAAACCCGATCAGTTAAGTCTGATTTCCCGCTAAATGCAACCTAAAAGGTCGGGAATTAGCACCCGAGCGACCTCCTCGGTGGGCTAGCGTTTGCATCACGGCAACCCCGAAAAGGCGCAGAAACATCTCATGACCAGCACCTTTCCTCTTCCCGACCCCTTCGAACTGGCTCGACGCGCCGCTGCGGTGCTCGCCGAACGGACGGGACGAGCACAGCACGACCTGTTCGTCGTACTCGGCTCCGGATGGGCTCACGTGGCTGAACTGCTCCCCGGCGGCATCGACGTTGCGATGACCCAGTTGCCGGGGTTCCCCGAGCCCTCGGCGGCCGGGCACGGGGGCGCGTTCCGTTCCCTCGACGTCGGTGGGCTGCGCGTGTTGCTCGCACTCGGGCGGGTCCACCTGTACGAGGGCCACGACCCCCAGGCCGTCGCACATGGCGTACGGATGGCCTGGGCCGCCGGGTGTGGCACCGTGATCCTCACCAACGCAGCGGGGATCCTCAACCCGGACTGGCCGCTCGGTCGGCCGATCGTCATCAGCGATCACATCAACCTCACCGGTACGTCGCCACTCACGGGACCGAACCCCACTCCCCCGCTACCGGGCAGGTTCGCCGACATGAGCACTGCCTACACACCCGCACTGCGCTCGCTCGTCCATCGCCTTGAGCCATCGCTGCCCGAGGGCGTCTACGTCGGTTTCCGAGGCCCGCAGTTCGAGACACCGGCCGAGGTGCGCATGGCCGGCCTGCTCGGCGGATCGCTCGTCGGGATGTCCACCGTGCTCGAGGCCATTGCAGCGTCGCACCTCCGCATGCAGGTGCTCGGGCTGTCGCTTGCCACCAACCTTGCCGCAGGGTTGTCGCCAGCTCCCCTCGACGGCGACCACGTGCTCGCCGTAGCGAGGGAGAACGCACCGTGGGTCGCGGACCTGTTGGCCCGGATCATCCACGAACTCGCCACCGAGCACAACCAGCAGGCACCGCAGTGATCACCGAGATCCGCAACGCCACCATCGTCACTGTCGACGCGCACGACACCGTGATCGAGGGTGGCACGGTCATCATCGACCATGGGGTGATTACCGAAGTGTTACCCGCAGGCGTGGCACCATCGGCGCCAACCGACCAAGTCGTCGACGCACGTGGCGGCATCGTGATGCCAGGCCTCGTGAACGCGCATGCTCACCTCGCCATGACGCTGTTCCGCGGCTACGCCGACGATCGGGACCTGCAGGGCTTCCTCGACCGTCTCTTCCCCGTTGAGGAACGCGTCCTCTCCGAGGACACCGTACGTGTCGGCGCGCGTCTCGCGTTTGCGGAGTCACTGCGCGCTGGGTGCACCTCCGCACTCGACATGTTCTGGTGGCCAGATGCAAGCATCGACGAAGCCCAGCAAGCAGGATTCCGCCTGCAGGCCGGGCCGATCTTCATCGGGTTCCCCGGCCCGGACCACACGCCGTTCGCCGGGCGCATCGCCAAGGCCGAGCGCACCGGGCCCCACCGATGGTTGTTCGCCCACGGCACGTACACCATGACCCCCGACGAACTCGGCAAGGTGGGGGAACTCGCCCGCCGCACCGGCGCGCGCTTCCACATCCATGCCTCGGAGAACGACTCCGAGGTGTCCGATGTGCGCGCCCGCTACGGCCGGACACCGATCGAACTGCTCGACGACCACGGACTGCTCGGCCCCACCACGGTCCTGGCGCACGCCGTCGTGCTGAGCGATGACGAGGTTGCCCGCCTCGGCGAGACGCGTACCGCCGTGGCGCACTGCCCACTCTCCAATATGAAGCTTGCGTCCGGGGTGTGCCGCGTCCCGGACCTGCTGGCTGCCGGCGCAACCGTGGGCCTGGGAACCGACGGGTGCGCGTCGTCCAACGACCTCGACCTGTTCATCGGCATGCGCATGGCTGCACTGCTGCACAAGGGAGTGCGCAAGGACGCAACGCTGCTCCCCGCACCGACCGTGCTGCGCATGGCGACAATCGGCTCGGCGCAAGCGCTCGGTATCGACCACCTCGTCGGCTCGATCGAGGTGGGCAAACGCGCCGACCTCGTGCGACTGGACCCCGACTCGCCGTCGCTCACGCCGTCGTTCGATGCCGCCTCCACCGTGGTCTACGCGGCCTCGCGGGCAGACGTGCTCGACGTGTGGGTAGACGGCAAGCAGGTTGTTGACAACCGATCGCTCACCACGATCGACCTTCCCGCCACGCTTGCGTTAGTGCGCGAGATCATCGCTCGGTTCTGAGCGCGCTCGCGAGCCGAACTACCTCAGCCGCACGCGCCGTTCGCCATCGCCTCCGCGATCTCGTCCATGTCCATGCCGAGATGGTCGGCGAGCACGTCGAAGGTGTGCTCCCCGAGACAGGGGGCCGGGAACCGCGGGCCATTGTCGTAGCCAGAGATCCGGAACTGGTGCCCCTCGTACGGGATCTCGCCCATCTCGGGGTGCTCGAGGCGGCGGAAGAACTGCCGATGCAGCAGCTGAGGGTCCTCGAGGTGGTCGCTGGAGCGCTGCACCATCCCGGCCGGCACACCCGCCGCCTGCAGCATCAGCATCAGCGCACGGGACTCGTGCTGAACCGTGAACGCGCCGATCTCGCGGTCGATGTGCTCGACCGCGGCACGCCGTCCGGCGGCCGTGTCGAGGGCAGGGTCCGCTGCCCATGCAGGCTCGCCCATTGCATGACACAGCGCGCGCCACTGCTCGTCGGTCTCCACGGCGATCGCAACCCACTCATCGGTGCCAACACACGGATACGCGTCATGGGGCACAGCGACGGGATCGAAGTTGCCGTTCCGTCGCGCTGAATGCCCCGATACCTGCACGTCAAGCAGTTCGGGCGAGAGGAAGTGCAGTGCGGCTTCCATCTGTGCCTGATCGATGAACTGTCCCTCGCCGGTACGGCGCCGGTGGTCGAGCGCAGCCATCAGCGTGGTGGCAAGAAAGCGCGGCGCGATCGTGTCGGTGTACGCATTGAATGGGCCTCCCGGCGGACGATCGTCCCATCCGGTGATCTCGTAGAACCCGCTGAGCGCGGCCGCGTGGTATCCGTACCCAGCGAGGCGGCGGGCCGGGCCGGACTGGCCGAGCAGACAGGTGCTGACCATGATGATGTCGGGGTTCAGCGTGCGGGCAATGTCGTAGCCGAGCCCGATCGACGCCATCGTGCCCGCGGTGAACGAGTCGAGCGCGATGTCGCACCACGACAGCAATCGGTGCGCGATCGCCCGCCCGGCCTCGTTCTTCAGGTTCAGCTGCACCGAGAGCTTCGAGGTGTTGAACGCCCCGAAGAACTGGCAACGGTTGATGCCGGGGATGTTGTCCTTGAACGGGCCCACCTGCCGCAGGCGATCTGCGGGGTTGTCGGTCTCGATGTGCACCACCGTTGCACCGTGATCTGCCAGTGCTTTGGCGGTGATCGGCCCCACACCGATCCACGAGAAGTCCGCCACCTTGACCCCCTCGAGGGGCAGTCGGGTGCGGCCGGCAGGGTTCACTGCCGGAGCTGGCGCCGGACGTGGCGACGTGCGCGCGGCCGACCCCAGAACGTCCTCGTTGTGCTCGCCGACTCGTGGAGCCGGCAGCGCCCAGCGAACCGGTGTGACACTCGCCTTCACGAAGGCCCCAGCGACCTTGAGCCGACGACCGTTGGGGAGCGGGAGTTCGTCCCAGTACGCACGCGCTGCGAGCTGGCTGGAAGACAGCACATCGGCCACGGTGTTCACCGGCGCAAAGGTGATCTCACGGTCGAGTCCGCCCTGCAGCAACTCTGCCTTGGTGCACATGAGCGTGAAGCGCGTAATAGCCTCACGGACCTCGACGTGCTGATACGCGACCGGTTGCCCAGTGAGCAGTCGGGCTTCCCACGACCTCCAGTCCTCGGCGTCCACCCATTCTTGGGTGACCGCTCCCTTCTCGAGCATCCACGGGATCGCACCCTGGAGCAAGTCAGTGGTGGCGATGAGACACACCTCACCGTCGGCACAGGGGTACACGAGTGGCGTGGTAAGCGTGGTGAGTTGCAACACCGTGCCATTGCGCTCGATGTCACGGCCCTGGATGGCGTGGGAGATCATCGCCTGCAGACCGGTCCAGAACACCGCAGCCTGCACCGAGGAGTCAACGAACTGTGCCTCGCCGGTGTTGAGCCGACGGAAATGGGCAACCATCGCACCGAGTGCGCTCTCCACCGAGGCGTGGTACCAGGTCTGTGGGACGGTGATACGCACCGGACGACGGTCCGTGTCCCCGTTCAATGCCATGGCGCCACCCATGGCGGCAAGCGTGAGGTCCGTGGCGAGATGATCGGCATACGGGCCGTCCTGGCCGAACGGCGAGATGGCGACATAGACCAAATCGGCTCTCACGGCTCGCAACGCGTCGAACCCGAGACCACGGGCTTGCATCACCCCGGGTCCGGAGTTCTCGATCACAAAGTCGGCGGTCGCCGCCAGAGCAAAGAAGTCTTCGCGACCCTCCGGCGAGTCGAGGTCGAGCACCACACTGCGCTTGCCGCGGTTGAATGCGTGGAACCGCAGGCTCGCCAGTTCTGCCGGAAGCGACGGGTCGAGCGGGGCCTCCAGGCGTGACAGCGAGCCACCGGGTGGCTCCACCTTCACGACATCGGCACCCAAGCCCGCCAGAACGAATGCTGCAAGCTCGGCTCGCCCATCGGTCAGGTCGAGCACACGATACGGCGCCAGCATTCCCCCACGATCAGTCACCCTCGCATGCTTGCACCTGCCCCCGGCACTCACAAGCGCTGTGAGGCACTTCCCCGCACCCGACGGCTTGAGGGGGTCCTGCTTCGATCAGGACGTGGCGAGCGCGCGCAGTTGCTCCCGGTGCTCGGGGGCAGCAATGGCGATGAGCCGTTGACGGCGCTCGACGAGCGACGCACCGCGCAGGTCGGCAATGCCGTGCTCGGTAACGATGAGGTCTGCGTCGGAGCGACCGCTGGAAACGATTCCATCGCTGAACCGGTGAACAATGCGCGTGGCCCCACTCTTGGCGGTCGACGGCAGGGCGAGGATGGAGCGGCCTTGCTCGGCAAAGCACGCTGCGCGCGCAAAGCTCCCCTGCCCACCCACCAAACCAAGGTGACGGCCACCGACCACTTCGGCGCTGATCTGCCCGGTGAGGTCGATCTCAATTGCGGAGTTGATGGCGTGCAGCGATCCGAGCCGGCCGAGCACGCCTGCGTTGTGGGTGTACTCCACGTTGCGCATCACCACCGA
>CAEZXX010000151.1_pt1 | contig 6669 bp, 7 predicted proteins | sample 7265361 | NCBI WGS metagenome assembly CAEZXX01 (sample SAMEA6813919, study PRJEB35770) | freshwater metagenome | biome: Freshwater; feature: Freshwater reservoir; material: water | place: Czech Republic | collected 2017-04-14 | depth 30m m
AAGCCCGTCCATTTGGGATCGCGGTTGGGGTCCCACAGTTCGTCGCAGAGATCGAGCACCTCAACGAGTCGGGCGTGGCGGGCTGCCATGGAGGCGGGGAGTGCAATGCCAAGCAGGCTCTGCTCCTCGGACCACTTGGTGTTCGGTGCGGCGCCGGCGCCTAGGCCGAACTCGAATCTGCCGCCGCTGATCTCCTGCAGCGAGGCCGCCGCCGTCACCGTCATGCCAGCCGTCCGGTTGGCGGCGTTGACCACGAGCGTGCCAATCCCGATGGTCGAGGTGGCCGCAGCCAGCGCTCCGGCCAGCGAGAAGCATTCGAGCATCCGGTCGCTGGCGAACACCGAACCGCTCAGGTGGTCGTAGACCCAGGCCGTCCCGAAGCCCTCGTCCTCTGCCCGGCGCACAGAATCCCGTAGCTCTGGCCACGTATGGGTTGCAGCGTTGTAGAGCACATCGAGCTTCATGCCCTGCTCACGGTACTAGCCGGGCTCTGCCCCCTCTCACCCCCACGATTCTCGGTCTGGGTCGGGCGGGCGGATTCAAGCGGTGGTCGCCCGATGCAGACCGAGAACCTACGCAAGATTTGACATAACGGTGATTATGGGCGTTGTGTCCGGTTTGGTTACTCCGGATTTGGTCAGTCCGGATGAAGCCGAAGCCCTGCCAACGGTCGGGCGTTCTCGACCAGCCAGTCGAGGATTTCGCGCAGGTCCTTGACGGAGGGACGTGCACCTAGTGCAGCGAGATCCCGGTCGGTGTCGCTCACGGCGCAGGCAAGCACGTACACCGCATCGTGCAGGGCGTCGACCTGACTGCGAGCCAGAACCAACTGTTCCTCGGTGATGCGAACGTCTCGTTCCCCACGACGCGTCACGTAGTCCCACTGGCGACACGCCTGGCTGCAGTACCGTCGGGGCCTACCGGTTGGTTTGGCCTCGGGCAGCGGATGTCGGCACCAGCCGCAGCGCCGCTCCCCGTCCTCTCTTGAGATGGCTGGTTCCGTCATGACGAAACCATAGTGATGCTGCTGCGCGTCTACGTGCATCAGACTCGGGTATGGCCATCGACCTTCCGGCGCCTGCAACGGGATTCTCCTCAGACAACTCGGCGGGAGCCCATCCCCTCGTCCTCGAGGCACTCGCTCGCGCGAATGCTGGCCATGCGCTCGCGTACGGCAACGATCCGTACACGGCTGCTGCCCATCTGGCCTTCGATGAACTCTTCGGTCGGAGCGTCGAGACGCTGTTCGTGTGGAACGGAACCGGTGGCAACGTGCTCGCGCTCGCCACCCTTCAACGACCAGGGGGCGCCGTTGTGTGCACGGACTCTGCGCACCTTCATGTCGACGAGACCGCTGCCCCGGAGCGCGTGGTGGGCACGAAACTGCTCACCGTTCCCCATGCCAACGGCAAGCTGCTCCCGCACCACATAGCGTCACAAGCTGCCGCTCTCGGCGTTGTTCATCACGCGCAGCCGTGCACGGTGTCCATCACCCAGGCAACCGAGTACGGGACCGTCTACTCCCCCGCCGAGGTTGCCTCGATCTGCGACGAAGCACATCGACACGGCATGAAGGTGCACCTCGACGGAGCGCGCATCGCGAACGCGGCGTGCGCACTTGGAGGGAGTGTCGAGGCACTGCGCTCGTTCACGGTGGAGGCGGGTGTCGACGTCGTCACCTTCGGCGGCACGAAGAACGGGATGATGTACGGGGAGGCCGTGATCTTCCTCGACCCTGCACTCGCATCCGGGGCGCAGTACCTCCGCAAGCAGGTGACGCAGCTTCCCTCGAAGATGCGCTACGTCGCAGCACAGTTCAGCGCCTGCCTACAAGACGGCCTGTGGCTGCGAACCGCTGCGCACAGCAACGCCATGGCAGCGCGGTTGTACGAGGCGCTTGCGGACATTCCGTCCCTCGCCATCGACACTCCGGAGGCCAACAGCCTCTACCCCACCTTGGTGCCAGCCGCAGCCGAGGCGCTGCAGGCGTGGGCGTACTTCTACCCTTGGGACGCAGCATCGAACCGGTATCGCTGGATGACCGCGTGGGACACGACCCCCGAGGACGTTGACCGCTTTGCGGCTGGCGTTCGCGCGGTCTTTGCCGGACGCGCCTGACGCGCGACGGAGTCCCGCGCCGCGCCCGCAGGCACCAGAATGAGGGAGATGGAGCGACCTGCCGACCCGCACCAGATTGCCGTCGTGTCTGCGTGGGGCGAACTCGGTGATCCACGGAAGATCGTCTTGATTCAAGAGGACTCGGCCTTCGTGTCCACCAACCACGTGTAGCGCGTGACACTCGACGACGGACAGGCCGTGATCGGCAAGGTGTCGAACTACGGCTCCTACTTTCTGTTCGCTGAGGATCACGACCGCATGCACGCCTGCTCGGTGGGCCTGCGCGGAACACGTTTCGAAGGGATGCTCGCTGACATCCTGACGAAGGATGACCGCCCGTACACATGGTATGACGGGTCGCTGTGGGTGGCCTTCTACCGCGAGGTCGAACGGCGCGAGTCGCTCCCGTCGTGCTGTCGGGCGCCGAGGTGGAGAACTTCGGGCGCGAGATGGCCGAGTTCCACAAGGCCAGTGCAGCAATTGCGCCGAGCCTGCCCCCGTCCTCGAAGTCGATCAAGTCCGACGCCATCCACCTGCTCGAACTGCTCGAGAGCCCGTTCGCCCCCCGCAACTATGGACTGCCACCCGAGCGGATCGGCCGGCTGCGTCGGCACACACACGAGTTCCTCATGGAGCTTGAACGCATTCGGTACGACTACTGCACTTCTACTTCTACTTCTGCTTGCGTGTGTCGAGCCGGACCGGTGACCGGACCCACTGGACGTATGGCCCACACACGCTCACCGAGGACCCCTTCCTTCGCTTCCTCGGGGCGTATCACGAGGTGTACCCACCCTCGGAGATCGAGGTTCGCTTTATCCCCGAGAGCTATCGCTTCTTCATCCTCAACTATGTCGTCAAAGAGGGCGCCCGCTTCTTCCGGGCGGACCTGTGCGAGGAGTTCCGCCGCGACGCAGCTACCCGATACCTGCTCGCCTTCGAATCGTTCGATCATCAACCCCTGTTGGGGGTTATCGCTCAGGCATGAAACGACTACGGTTGGGCCATGAGCTACGAGCAGATCACGACGGAACGTCGCGGCGAGATCCTCATCATCACGATGAACCGCCCGGAACGGCTGAATGCCTGGACCCCGCAGATGTCGCGGGAACAGGTGGAGGCGATCACCGAGGCAAACAACGATCGCTCCATCGGCGCAATCGTGCTCACCGGTGCAGGCCGCGGGTTCTGTGCCGGTGCGGATACCGAAGCGGTGTTCCAGAACCGAATCAGCAGCGACGAGGCCGGCACGGCATCCGCCGACGAGCCGGGCGCCATGACCGGCGGGGTGGACTGGGTGCAGTTCCTACGCGGGTCCAAGCCAATCGTCGCCGCCGTGAATGGTCCCGCCGTGGGTATCGGGATCACCATGATCCTTCCCTGCGACCAGATCGTGGCATCCACCAACGCGAAGTTCGGATCGGGATTCATCAAGATGGGTCTCGTACCGGAACTCGCGAGCAGCCGTCTCTACGTGCAGCGTCTCGGGTGGGGCCGTGCCAGTGACTTCGTGCTTTCCGGTCGCATCATCAGTGGTTCCGAAGGAGGCCAGATCGGGCTCGCCGACAGGGTCGTTGAGCCAGATCAGTTGCTCGACACAGCAGTGGAAGTCGCACGGTCCTACGCCGCGAACCCGGATCTGCAACTGCGCATGATCAAGCAGCTCCTCACGGAGAACTCCCTCGAGGCGGACCTCTCGCTCGTCCAGCGCCGGGAGATCTCGATGCTCGAGCGGTGCTACGTGTCGGCCGAGCACAAGGAGGCCGTAACGGCCTTCAGGGAGAAGCGACCGCCGGTATTCCGCCCGTAGGGCAGCTGACATTTCTGCCTGTCGCACCGGCCGCCTGCACACTCATCGCTCGAGGGCGATGGCGACCCAACCGTCCACGTGCTCGATCGCTGTGATGCGCAGCGGCGCCAGTGCGGCAACCACATGCTCATAGCGATCGGCGAGCAGACCACTGATGACGAGGGTTCGCCCGGTGAGCCGAACGAGGTGCTCCGCGAGCTCAATCAACACAGGGGCGAGGATGTTGGCCACAACGATCGAATACGGGCCGACCAAGTCATCGAGATGCTCCATGCTGACGGTTACCCGCCCGTCCACCTCGTTGAACCCTGCGTTGAGCGCAACGATCCCGAGACTTGCCGGGTTGATGTCTGTGCCGTGGGCAGTGCGGGCGCCGCGGCATACGGCGGAGATCGCGAGCACCCCGCTCCCCGTTCCGACGTCGAGCACGGTGTCATCGCTCCGCACGAGCCGCCCGAGCAACCGGAGCGAACCGAGGGTGGTGGGATGGTTGCCGAGCCCGAACGTTGCCCCGGGCTCGATGAACAGGCGAATCCGATGATTCGTCGCGGGCGGCTCCACCCACTGAGGGATGATGATCATGTGAGCGTCCACCTCGATCGGCTCGGCGAATTGTCGCCAAGTATCGGCGACGGCCAGATCCACCCACTCGAGGCGCCAGGCGAACGGGAATTGCGAGAGCAGCGTGCGCAGCAGGACCTCGTCGTCCCCGAGAGCGGCGCGCAGCTCCACGTGGTCCCCGACGATCTCCTCGACGACCGCCGCCGCCCCGAGCACCCAGAGCGCGTCGGCGGCCAGTTCGGCGGCCTCTGCATGCGTGCTCAACACGACGTTGAGCGCAGTCCCGCTGCTCAATCGAGGCGACGGAGTTCGTTCTTGAAGCGCTGCGAGCGCTCCACATAGCTCGCTGCGCCCATCTCGATGAGCGCGACGCGCGACTTTCCGCCCTCCTTTATCGTCGCGGGGGCTCCCACCGCAAGCGCACCCGGAGGCACCGACATGTCGTTGAGGAGTACTGCATTGGCGGCAACGACCGCGCCGGTCCCCACCCGAACCCGGTGGAGCACGATGGCCCCGACCCCGATCAGGCAACTGTCCTCAATGATGCAGCCCTCCAGATGAACGAGGTGCCCGAGCACGACGCCGTTGCCGACCACCGTGGGGAAGTCGTGCGTGGTGTGAAGCACACAACCGTCCTGGACGGAGGTGCGCTCGCCGATGATGACGGCGCCGTCATCGCCGCGAATGACTGCCGACGGCCAGACCGAACTGCCTGCGCCGATCGAAACGTCACCGATCACGGTCGCGTCCGGGTGTACGTAGGCATCGGGGTGAATACGGGGAACCAGGGATCCAAGCGCGTAAATAGCCACGGGGAGACCGTAAACGATCTGGCGCACACGGAGGAAGAACCTGCTCCCCCATGGGGTGATCTGTGTGCTTTCGGTCTAGCGTTGTGTCCCTATGTCCCGAAGGATCGAGATTGAGTTGACGAGCGCGCGCCCCGACGGCACGTGGACCTGGCGTGCAGCCGGTGCCCGCGAGCCCAAGGGTGTGATGACCGGCGACGTGTTGCCCAATGGTTCCAAGGTCGGCGATGTGCTGAAGGTGGAGGCAGATACCGGCGTCGACGGCACCTCAATCCTCGCGGTGCTGACGTCCTCGCGCTCCCGCAAGGAGCCCGCTCTCATCGAAATCATCACCTCGAACAAGCCCTTCGAGCCCGTCACCCAGCAGCTCGCCAAGCGTGACAAGCGCGACGACGACCGGCGTGGTCCGCGTCGTGATGGCGGTGATCGACGCCCACGAGAGGGTCGTCCGGGTGACGATCGCGGACGGCGTACCGATGGCCCCGGTGGAGACAGGGGTCCGCGTGGACCTCGCACCGATAGCGGCCCGCGTACCGATGGTGACCGCCCTCAGCGCGACCGCAGGGACCAGCGTCCGCATTTCAATCCCCCGCCGGAGATGCCCCAGCGCCCGAAGGCCAAGCGTCTCAAGCCTGGCCGTACCCACCGAACCGAGATCCTTGCTGCGCTCCCCGAGGAGCAGCGAGCCATTGCCGAGCTCACGCTGCAGGGTCTGGCTGCCGTTCGTCAGCGCCTTCGCGATGACAACATCCGCTTCAAGGCGGAGGGAAAGCCGGAGATGCCCGAGCAGTCCGTGATGCGGATGGCCGAGGAGCTCATGCCGAAGATCCGTGTGGCCGAGTGGCTCGACCGGGCTGAGGCTGCGAAGAAGGACCTCGCCGACCTAGACCTGCGCGACCTGCGTTCGGTCGTGGCATCGTCGGAAGACCCGATCGTTGCGCGTGACGAGACCTCGCGGGCGATCGCTGCAGAACTGAAGGCAGCACTCGCCACCAAGCAGGAGCAGGCCACCAAGGACTGGCTGGAGGACATTTCCACAGCCGTCGAGATCGGTCGCGTGGTGCGCGCCCTCAAGCTCGCAGGTGAACCCCCCAAGGCCGGCAGTCGTTTCCCAATCGACCTCGGAGCGCGCCTCGCCGAGGCTGCAGCAGCAGCCCTCACAGCAGACGCCTCGAGTGAGCGCTGGATCGCACTGGTCGAGTCGGTGGCCTTTTCCCCGATTCGTACGCTTGTCAAGCCACCAGCGGCTCCTACTCAGGTCAGTGATGAGCTGCGTGCTGCGATCACCAAGTTGGCGCCCGCCGTACCGCAGATCGCCGCACTCTTCGGCATCGTGGTTCCCGAAGGCGCGGCCATGCCCAGGCCGCCGCG
>CAEZXX010000160.1_pt1 | contig 6444 bp, 4 predicted proteins | sample 7265361 | NCBI WGS metagenome assembly CAEZXX01 (sample SAMEA6813919, study PRJEB35770) | freshwater metagenome | biome: Freshwater; feature: Freshwater reservoir; material: water | place: Czech Republic | collected 2017-04-14 | depth 30m m
AACACCCACGCGCGCCGGATCCGCGAGAGCCTCGGGGAGCGTGAAGCGGTGATCGACGTACACGGTGCCGTCGGGCGCCTCGGTCTCGGTATGGCGATGCTGCACCGACGGGGGCAGGCCGTGTGGAAGCCCGCTGTGGAGCCAGCGGGCAAGTGCGTCCCCACCACCATGGTGCTGGCTCATCAGCTTGAAGCCGTCGTTGTCCGTTGCCGCCCGCCACAGCGTCGGCTCGATCACCTCGACGAGGTCGAACACCCTCGGCTTGTTGGACGGCTTGCCGGCCACGGTGCGCACCGGTCGGGTGGCGCGCCCGGGCACCCTCAGCGCAAGCTCGTCCCACGAGACGAGGTGACCTGCCGATGCCCAACCGGAGTCCCGCTTGGTGCGCCAGGCGAACGAGAGATGTGTCTCGCCGCTCTCTATTGCGCTGACACCAGCCGGGAGCGGAATCGTTGCGGAGCCACCGGCGACAATCCTCGGCACGGCGAGGCGCCCGCGTGCGGTGATGACGCCGTTGTGCCGCAGTGTCCAGGTGCCGGCCAGCCACGAGACGTCCCGGAAGCAGTCGGCGTTCTTGACGACGAGACCCCTCCCGCGCGGAGCGAGCGAGACCCGAACGGGGCGGTGCACCCATGCGAGTTCGCGCATCACCGGGTGCGGTACGAGGTCCGATGCCATCAGGCCGTCGGCCACGAAGTTGGCGTCGTTCGGCGTGTCCCCGAACTGGCCGCCGTACGCGAAGCGCCAACCGGGTGCGGCGCGCACGGTCTGGCGGATGCCGTGGTCCTTCCATTCCCAGATGAAGCCGCCCTGCAGGCCGGGGGTGTTCTCGAACACGCGCCAGTAGTCGGCGAGCGAGCCGTTCGAGTTGCCCATCGCGTGGCTGTACTCGCACATGATGAGCGGCCGGTCTCCGAGTCCGTTCCGCCCGTACATCTCCACCGCCCAGATCGGCGAGTACATAGGGCAGACGATGTCGGTGACATTGCGGCCGCCGTCAACCCAGCCGGCGTGGAACACGGCGCCCTCGTAGTGGAGCGGTCTGCTCGGGTCCGAGTGGCGCATCCACGCGGCAAGCGCCTCGTGATGGGCGCCGTATCCGGACTCGTTGCCGAGGGACCAGAGGATGACGCTCGGGTGGTTGCGGTCACGCTCCACCATGCGGGCGCCCCGCGCGAGCCACGTGCTGCGGTAGCGGGCGTCGTGGCACAGGCTCGTGTTGTACGCGTGGCTCTCGATGTTCGCCTCGTCCACCACGTACAGGCCGATCTCGTCGCAGAGGTCGAGGAAGCGGTGGTCGTTCGGGTAATGGGAGCAGCGGACAGCGTTGATGTTGTGGCGCTTCATCGCCACGAGGTCGGCACGCATGTCGTCCACCGTGACGGCTTTGCCGCGCTCGGGGTGGTGGTCGTGGCGGTTGACGCCACGGATCATCACGCGCTTTGCATTCACGAGCAGCGCACGGTCACGCACCTCCACCGACCGGAAGCCGATGGTCTGTGCCACCACCTCGCGAGTTGTGCCGTCGGGCGCGACCAGTTCGATGAACACCCGATAGCGCTGCGGGACCTCGGCCGACCAGGGGAGCACCCTCGCCACCGAGCCGCGCAGTGAGGCGACAGAGCCCTCGAAGAAGTACGGCCGCTGCTCCGAGGGAACCGCGGCAGTGTTGCGCCGACCCTCCCAGGCGACCGCTACCCGCTTGCCGGCGAGCGTCTCGAGGTGTGCCCGCACGGTCCATCCGTCGGGAACAGCGTCCGCTGTGTTGTCCGTGGCGATCCGCACATCGAGCGCGAGTTTTGCCGAACCGTCTGGCCACGCAGCAGTGGTTGCCACGTCGGCTACGTGTACCGCAGCACGTGCCTCGAGATGAACGCTGCGGTGGAGGCCCGCCATCCACCATTGGTCCTGGTCCTCCACGTAGCTCTGGGCCGAGTAGCGCATCACGACGATCGCCACGGTGTTCGAGCCGGCCACGAGGTGCACGGTGATGTCGTACTCGCTCGGCAGGCGGCTGTCCGTGCCGTAGCCGACGAACGCGCCATTCACGTACACGGCGTGCACGCTCTCCGCGCCGCCGACGTGAAGCACCACCTGTCGCTTCCGCCACGTGCGGGGCACTCGGAACTCCCTGCGGTACACACCCGTCGACACCTCGTCGGGCAGCCGCGGCGGTGGACCGGGGAAGGGCATCGTCACGTTCGTGTAGTGCGGTACGTCGCCCTGGTTCTCGAGCGTCCAGTTGCCCGGGACGTGGGTGTCGCCCCACCCGGCGCTGCTGCCCGCACCGGTGACAGCGGATGCCGGCACACGGTCCGGGTGGGCGAAGCGCCGGAAGCGCCAGCGGCCGTCGAGGCTCGCGGACCACGGCGCCGGCAGGGTGTTGCGGGCATCGTCGAGGCTGTCCCAGCGCGTGAGCGGGACGTGCATGGGCAGCCGCCCGATGGACACGACCTCGGGGTCGGCCCACGGCCTGAGTGTTCCGATGACGGGAAGCACGGTGGTGACGTATCGCTCGCCCGGTCAGTCCAGCTGAGCCGGGAGCTCGAACCAGATCGTGAGCGCGTACTTCGTACCGGACTTCAGCGGCAGCGTCTCGTGCGGGTGTGTGACGAGTGAGGGCCACGACACGACCTCGCCGACGCCGAGCGTTCGGTTGGTGACGCCCTGCCGCGGGAAGTGCAGCTCACCACCCTCGTAGTCGTCGTTTAGCTTGATGGAAGCCGACACCTGTGCAACGTCGTGGTGCATACGGAGGTGCTCCTGGGCGCCCATTGCGTACTTGATGACGAATGCGTCGCGCAGCCCGTAGTAGTCAATGTACGGCCACACCGTTTGCAGGACGGGCCAGAGCCGCTCGCCGATGTCCATCTCGACGGCGGCGTACAGCTTGGGGCTGATGACGGCGAGCGATACCTCGTGCCCGGGCACCGGGTCATCGGGCTGTGGCTCGAACGCGCCGACGGCCTCGGCTGCGCGGATGACGGCCCGACAGAACTCGGGTGTCCAGAAGGGGACGACGAGGAGGTCCTGGCCGAGCACGCGGGGTTCGGTGTCCGGGGTGAGCGCGGGGTCGGCTGCGTCCAGATAGCCGAGCACGCGTTGCAGATCGTCCATCCCGCGAGCCTACGACTGGCGGCTGCCCACCCGGGGATGCACCGTCCATGGCTCCCGCGGCAGGTGGCCCCACGAGAACCGGTCCACCAACTGGCGGGTGGTCACGGATTCAGCGGCGTCGGCAAGACCGATGCTGTGGGCGAGCATCGAGCGCACGTCGGCCGCGGACACCCCGGCCTGCGCGAGGTCCGCGAGTGTTACTGCGCCGTGGCGCTTGGCGAGCCGTTCGCCGTCGGCACCCACCGTCAGGGGCACGTGCGCGTACGAGGGCACGGGCAGTCCGAGCAGCCGACCGAGATGGATCTGCCGCGGGGTCGACGGCGCGAGGTCATCCCCGCGCACGACGAGGTTGATCCCCTGTGCCGAATCGTCCACCACGACAGCAAGGTTGTAGGCGGGCACGCCGTCGTTGCGGCAGAGCACGACATCGTCAACCGTTCCGGTCACCTTGCCGAGGACTGCGTCGTCGAAGCCGATGTGCTCCCCGTTCGAGCGGAGGCGGATGACCGGCTGGCGACCGTCGGCCGCCCTGGCAATGCGCTGCGCGTCGGACAGGTTGCGGCACGTTCCCGGATACGGAACCTCTGCACCGTGCGGCGCACGTGCCGCGTCGCGGATCTCCTTGCGTGTGCAGAAGCACGGATAGGTGAGCCCCTTCCCGGCGAGTTCGTCGATCGCTGCGTGGTAGCGGTTGAACCTGTCGGACTGGAACACCACCTCGCCGTCCCAGTCGAGGCCGATTGCCCGGAGGTCGTCGAGTTGACGGGTTGCATGGTCACGCGAGGAGGTAACCCGATCGAGGTCCTCCATCCGCACGGTGAACGCTCCGCCGTCGGCCCGTGCAGCGAGCCAGGCGATGAGTGCCGTGCGGAGGTTGCCGAGGTGCAGCAGTCCGGTAGGACTCGGGGCGAACCTGCCGTGGGTCACCCCCATATTCTTGCCGCTCTCGGGCATCGGATACCGGGCGGGCCGACTGCGGCGGCCCGGATGGCAGTGACGTAAGGTCGAGCCGATGAGCGACAACGAATCGACGCTGATGGGGATTGACCAGGACCGGGTCGAGGGCTGGATCGCCGCCAACACGCCGCTGGTGCCGCCGCTCACGTGGACCCGTCTGGTGGGTGGTCACTCCAACCTCACCTACAAGGTGCTGGACCAGCGCGGCACCCTCGCCGTGGTGCGGCGCCCACCGCTCGGCGAACTGCAGCCCAAGGCGCATGACATGAACCGCGAGTACCGGATTATCAAGGCGCTCTGGGGAACCGGTGTGCCCGTTGCCGAGCCGTACGGCTACTGCGAGGATCCAGCCGTCACCGGCATCCACTTCTACGTGATGGGGTTCGTGCACGGCCAGCCCCTCGGCTCCACCACCGACGCGGACACCTGGCTCCCGGTGGACAAGCGGGGCAATGCCCGTGAGTCCTTCGCCGACACCCTCGCGGCGCTGCACCTCGTCGACCCGATTGCCCGCGGCATCGGAGACCTCGGAAGGCACGACGACTATGCGGGCCGCCAGCTGAAGGCGTGGTACCGCTCGTGGGTCACGTCCGCCGCAGATGCCGAGCTCGACGACCCGCGCGTCCATTCCCTCCACGATTGGTTCAAGGCGCACCGGCCTGTTGACGGCCCGGTACGCCTCGTTCACGGTGACTTTGGCGTGCACAACTGCCTCTTCGATGATGACGGCAGGATCACGGCGGTTCTCGACTGGGAAGTTGCCTCGCTCGGCGAGCCGATGGCGGACCTCGCGTACCTGCTCAACATGTGGCTCGAGCCGGGTGAGGAGTCTGCCCGCGGCGGCAGCATGACGGCCAAGCCCGGTTTCGGCCCGCGTGCGCAGCTCATCGCCCGGTACTCGGCTGTGGTCGGGGGGATCGACGAGACCAAGCTGCAGTACTTCATCGCCCTGAACCACTGGAAGTCCGCGTGCATCGTGCACGGCGTCTACACGCGGTACAAGCGTGGCCAGAAGTCGTCGGTGGGCGTGGACATGCAGGGGTTTGTCGATGCCGCCCGCCGCAGTCTCGAGCTTGCCGAGACCAGCGTCGCGAAGCTCGGGTTCTGACAAACGGATCGGGGACAACCGATGGATGACCAGACGGTCGCACGGCGGCTGCTCGCCTGCCTAGACCTCACGAGCCTCAACGACGACGACACAGCGGAGCGCATCGACGCCCTCTGCGACCGTGCGCTCGACGATCGCTTCGGCGTCCGGCCCGCTGCCGTGTGCGTGTTCCCGCAGTTCGTCCCGCAGGCCGTCCGGCGCCTCGACGGCTCCGGTGTTGCGGTGGCAACCGTCGTGAACTTCCCGCAGGGAGGTACACACTGGGACTCGATCCTGGCGGAAACGAAGAAGGCGCTCACCGACGGTGCGGACGAGCTCGATCTCGTCGTCCCCTTCCGCGCCGTGCTCTCCGGGGACCTGTTCCTCGTGCGCGATCTCGTCGAGGCAGTTGCCGGCGTGTGTCACTCCCACGAACCTCCGGCTCACCTGAAGACCATCCTCGAGACCGGGGCGCTCGAGGATGACTTCAGCATCACCCGCGCCTCCCGGCTCGCCGTGGAGAAGGGCGCCGATTTCCTCAAAACCTCGACCGGCAGGGTTCCCGTTGGCGCAACCCCCGAGGCAGCGGCCTCGATGCTCAGGGTGATCGTCGAGCACCGCGCCGCGACCGGCCGGCTCGTGGGCCTGAAGGTGTCCGGCGGCGTCCGCACCGTTGCCGACGCTGCTGTGTACCTCCGGATGTTCGACGAGGCCCTTGCGCCTGTCACCGCAGGCCCGGACAACTTCCGGGTCGGGGCGAGCAGCCTCTACGACGACATCGTGCGGGCGCTGTCGTGAGCGCGCCGTTCCTCCCGCAGGAGATCATCCGCGCCAAGCGTGACGGGAGAGAACTGACGGGGAGCGATATCGAGCGCTTCGTCGCCGGCCTGACTGACGGGTCTATCGGGGACGACCAGGTGGCCGCCTTCGCGATGGCCGTCTACTTCCGGGGGATGACGGTTGCCGAGCGCGTAGCGCTCACCGCAGCGATGGCACACTCCGGCTCGGTGATGCACTGGGACCGCACCAAACTTCCGGGCCCGGTGCTGGACAAGCACTCCACCGGGGGTGTGGGCGACAAGGTCAGCCTCATGCTCGCGCCCCTCGTCGCGGCATGCGGCGGTGTAGTCCCGATGATCTCTGGCCGCGGGCTCGGCCACACCGGGGGCACGCTCGACAAGCTCGAGAGCATCCCCGGCTACACCGCAACGCCGTCGCAGGAGCAGTTCCGCAGCGCTGTCCTCGCAGCCGGGTGTGCGGTGATTGGCCAGACCGGGGACCTC
>CAEZXX010000161.1_pt1 | contig 6383 bp, 4 predicted proteins | sample 7265361 | NCBI WGS metagenome assembly CAEZXX01 (sample SAMEA6813919, study PRJEB35770) | freshwater metagenome | biome: Freshwater; feature: Freshwater reservoir; material: water | place: Czech Republic | collected 2017-04-14 | depth 30m m
ACCCGGCTAACTGCGCCTGCAGATCGTTCACCAGTTCATCCACCCGGTTGACGGGAGCCCACCACACACCCTCGGCATCGAAACGCTCGGCCCACTCGTCCCTGGTTCGCGTGGCAAACAGCTCGTCGAGCTCGGCAACCAGTTCCCTCGTGTGCTCGGCCCGGGCGAACGTGTCGGTATACCGCGGATCGCTTGCCCACTCGGGCCGCTCGAACGCCCGGAGCATCACCGGCCAGAGTCGGTCTGGCTCCACACCGAGCAGCACGAACTGACGGCCGTCCTTGGCCATGTAGTAGTTCGTGATCGGGTTCGCGGGGGCGCAACGATCCGCCGCAACAGTCTCGAGCCCGAACTTGATGGCGCACGCGAGATCGAACGACATCATGTAACTGCCGAGACGGATCAGGGCGGTGGTGATCACCTGGCCATTCCCCGTTCGCTCGCGCTGGAACAGCGCCGCAGAGATCCCTGCTGCTGCAGCAATACCGGTCATGTGATCCCCCATGCCGCCGCGCTGGCTGGGCACGTGCTGGCCCGGCAGTGCCAGCGACGCTGCGACACCCGACCGCGACCAGAACATGCCCACGTCGAAGCCCGGCCGGTTCACCTCCGGGCCCTCGAGACCGAGCGCCGTCAGACAGGCGTAGACGAGGCGGGGGAAGCGCTTGCTGATCGTCTCATGATCGAGGCCATTCCTCAGCAGCGCGTCCCGGCGCACGTTCGTGACGAACACGTCCGCGTCCTCGAGCAGGTCCATGAGGATGGCCTTGCCCTCATCCGTGGTGTAGTCGAGGGCGATTCCTCGCTTGCCACGGTTGTCCACCTCGAACGGTGGATTCTCGGCACGCCCGATTGTGAGCTCAAAGTAGGTCCGGAAGCCTCGATACGGATCGCCGGTGAGTGGTTCCACCTTGATGACGTCTGCACCCCAGTCGCCGAGGATCGCCGCAGCGGCCGGTGCGGCCACCCAGAACCCCATCTCGACGACCTTGATTCCCTCCATCGGACCCATGACTCGATGGTAGGCCACCTCGGTTGTCCGCGCCCGAGGGACCGTTACTCGACAGAATGAAGGGATGATCTTCTTCCGGCTGAACACGTGGGTCCTCTTCAGCCTCCTCGTCCTGATCATCGGTGGCCTGTCGTTCCTCGGGCTGTTGGCCGGCAGGCGCCTGCGCTCGCACCCCGAAGCTCTGAAGGGCCCCGTCGGGGTGGTGCAGGGCTCCCTCCTCGGACTCGTCGCCCTGCTGCTGGCGTTCGGTCTCGCGATGGCCGTCGACCGATTCGAGGAGCGCCGCTTGCTCGTGGTTCAGGAGGCCGACGACATCGGCACCACATACCTACGTGCACAGACCCTCACCGAGCCTGCCCGCAGCCGTTCGCTCGCGCTGCTCAAGGACTACGCAGACGTCGCGATCGCCCTGGCCAACCAGGTACCCAGATCCGCTCGGTTCGAGGCCTCCCGCACCCTGATCGCCTCGCTCCAGCGCCGACTCTGGACCGAGGCGGGTGTCGCGCTTGCGGCCGACCCAATCGGCAACGCGTCCCGACTGTACGTCGAGTCGCTCAACCCGATGTTCGACGTTCACGCGGACCGAGTCGCGTCGCTCCGGAACCTCGTGCCCACCCCGGTGCTGCTGCTCGAGATCATCGGGAGCGCGGTCGCCCTCGCGGTGCTCGCCATGTACCTGAGCATGATCGGCCGGGGTATCGGAATCACCGTGGTCGCCGCCCTGTTCGTGATCTTCATCCTCTTCGTCTCGGTCGACCTCGATCGCCCCAAGCGTGGCTACATCCGGGTGCCCTCCACCCCGCTCGAGGACACCCGTGCACTGATGGACCTGCCACCAGCGGTTCCGGCCGTTTCACTGGGCTGATCCCGACCTGCTGGCAGCATCGGGTGAATTGCGTTGTTGACGGCGAGGCATCTGTTGCAGATCCCCGGACTGGTTTGACGACATCCAATCCCCTATAGAAGTCTCTGCCCCCGACGTGGGAGAACTGACATGCGGCTGGCAAACGTGGGTGGACGGGCAACGATCCTCGCGAACGGAGGGGGCATCGACGTCCAGCGCTCCTCGAACGGCTGGTTCTCGAGCAGCCCCCAGGCGCTGTACGAGAAGTGGGACGCGTTCCGCGTCTTCGCGAACACGCTCAACCCAGCGATGGCCACACCGATTGATGAGGCCACGCTCAGATCCCCGGTTCCAGCACCGCGCCAGGTCTTCGCGATCGGACTCAATTACCGGGCGCACGCCGAGGAGTCGGGAATGGAGATCCCCCGCATCCCTGCCACCTTCACCAAGTTCCCGGCGAGCCTCGCCGGTCCATTCGACCCGGTCGAACGTCCGGGGAACACGATGGACTGGGAGGTGGAACTCGTTGCGATCATCGGCAAACGCGCCGACCGGGCGAGCGCGGCAGACGCATGGGGCCACATCGCCGGGCTAGCGGTCGGCCAGGACTTCTCTGAGCGCACCGTCCAGCGCGCCGCGGGTGCGCAGTTCTCCCTCGGCAAGTCATTCCGCGGATTCGGGCCCATCGGACCCTGTCTGGTCACGCCCGACGAGTTCGCCGACCCCGGCAATCTCGAGCTCGGCTGCCGGGTCAACGGCGAGGTGATGCAGCAATCGCGTACCAACGACCTCATCTTCTCGATCCCCGCACTGGTCGAGCAGCTCTCGGCCGTTCTCCCGCTCCTGCCCGGGGACGTCATCTTCACCGGCACGCCAGCAGGGGTCGGAGCGGCACGCAAGCCGCCCCGCTACCTCCAGGTGGGCGATGTCGTCGAATCGTGGATCGAGGGGATCGGCACCATCCGCAACAACGTCGTCGCCCCGGCGGGCTGAGCCCTGAGCGCAAGGCGCGCCTAGTCGCGTGGCGCAACGCCATGGCGACGGGCAAGGTCCGCAATCGTCGATGCCCGGCTTGCTCCCTCCACGTGGCAATGGATCGATGAAACCACACGGAACACCCTTGAAACCGAGTCTTCACGGTGCACCGACGAGTCTCGCTATTTCAGTAGGGTCGCTAAGTGGATCTGCAGCAGGACGATCGGGCCGCAGCGACGTTGGCGAGCTCGTTCCGGCCCGATATTCAGGGCCTCCGCGCCATCGCCGTGCTGATCGTGGTGCTCTACCACGCAGGTCTGGTGACGGGCGGCTACATCGGTGTCGACGTGTTCTTCGTGCTCTCTGGGTTCCTCATGGGTGGCCTCCTGTTGGGTGAAGCCCAGAGCACCGGACGGGTGCGGCTGTGGGTGTTCTTCTCCCGCCGCGCCAGACGCCTGCTGCCCGCACTCGCCGTCACGACGACGGTGACGGTGCTGCTCGCCGCTGCCATCGGCCCGTTCGGCGAGGTGCTCATCTCGACAACCAGCACGGCCCGTGCAACATCCACCTTCTTCGCCAACCTCCGTATTTACGGATTGTCGGGCAACTACTTCGCCGGGGACGCCGAGCAGAATGCGCTGCTGCACACCTGGTCGCTCTCGCTAGAGGAGCAGTTTTACTTCGGTTTGCCGCTGTTGCTCCTCATGCTCTGTGCGGTGCTCTTCCGTCGACGAGCCGCATTGACGGTGTGGTTCCTCTCCGTAATGACTGTCATTTCGCTTGGCTCATTGATCCTCAACTACCTGATGGTCAACCGGCGGTGGCGCGTGCAAGGAATCTGGCAGCCGCAGCAGTTCGCGTTCTTCAATCCATTCACCCGCATCTGGGAGTTCGCTGTCGGCGTGCTCCTCGTCGCTTGGGCCGCGCATCGTTCACGCGGCGTAGGAAATGCACGGATCGTCCTTCCCGTTGCTGTTCGTCAGATACTCGCGGTTGTAGCCCTTGTCGCGCTGATCACCGCGACGTTCGTCTACGGAAAGAACACAGCTTTTCCTGGAGTCGCTGCGATCCTGCCTGTGACCGCAACCGTGATACTGCTCGAGTTCGGGCGGGACCTGCTTCCATTGCGTCGCCTCCTTGGGTGGCAACCCGTAGTACGCCTCGGCGACTTGAGTTACGGCTGGTACCTCTGGCACTGGCCGCTCATCGTGTTTGCGCGCTACCGGTGGGGCGAGAACCCCTTCGCGTTCAGCCTCGCCGCACTCGTGGCGCTCGTGCTTGCGGCGTTCTCCCACCGGTTCGTGGAGGAGCCATTCCGACGGAACAAGCGCATCACCGGCGTATGGGCGGCTGTGCTCATCGTGATTTGCGTGGCCGTGCCGTATTCAGTGGGGCGGCAGGTGGCTCGCTCGAACGAGTCGCAGTGGAGGCGGAACCTGCGGACTTACTCCATGGGTCCACATCCAGACCTGCCCGCGGGCGAACCGACGGTGGCCGCCAACGGCGGACGCCTTCAGGTGCACTACACGCCAACCGGGCCGGACGCAGCGAATGCCCCTCGAGTCGTGATCGTCGGGGATTCGCATGCCCGCGGGGTGACGAAGGCATTCGGTGATCGTTTCGCCCCCCAGGGGTTCGAACTCGAACTGCTGTACAGAAACGGGTGCAATTTCCTGAGCGGGCCAACAGTTGACCCGAAACTTTGTGCCGCCTGGCAACGATCGACGCTCCAGAACTTGCTTGCTCATCCACCGGCCATCGTGATTCTTGCCGGGTACGCAAACGGCCGGATAAGCGGTTGGCGACATAACCAGCCGGACCGCTTCAGAGTCTTCGACGAGCGCGGACGTCGCGCGCAGACGAGCGTCGAGGCGTACAACCTGTATGAGCGAGGCCTGCGCAACGTGGTCGATGCCCTCAACCGAGTGGGCACCAAGGTCATCCTCCTGTCATCAGAGCCGGATTTCCCCACGAGTCCCTTCGACAGAACTTCCCTGCTGGCCGTTCTGCGTGGCCGCGTCCGGCCCACGGATGCGCACCTGAGCCTGGAGACCGCACGACTCAGGAGTGCCGAACTCCTCGTCACGGAGCGCAGGGTCGCAGCAACCACCGAACACCTGATTGTCGTTGACCCCATCCCCTTGCTGTGCACCACCGGCTGCTCGCAATGGGTCGATGGCGAGCTGGTCTACCTCGACACGGACCACGTCACCTACGCCGGCGCCATGCGACTAGCCGACGGCATGCTGCCGATCCTGCAGGGTCTTCGCCGCTGACTACAGTTGCACCGTGCCCTCCGCTTCCACCGCCCGACGTTGCGTCCGTCCGATCGTCCTCGCCGTCACGGCCGCGATCGCCCTCTCGTCATGCGGATCGTCGTCGCCCGATCCTGCGGGGCTCACCACGACCACCGCGCCAGCCAGCACGTCCACCACCGGTACGACGGCCGCGAACGGCCTTCCGAGCATCAATTCGTTCCGGGAGAGCCCGAGCAATCGCCTGCCCGTGGACACCGTGCTCATTCGCTCGGGCTTCCCGTTCAAGGGCAGGAACGCTGTGTCCCCGCACCCGGGTGCCCACATCGTGTTCGGGACGGGCTTCGAGGAGTGGCCCCAGGGCGGCACCGCCCCGAGCAACTACCCGCCGATCTACGCAGTGGCCGACGGAATCGTGAGCAGCGTCACCGACACCCTTGCCGTCGGCGAAGACGATCGGTACGGGATCAACCTCTCCATCGCCACCGACGGCACGTCCGTCATTGACTTCGAGTACAGCATCGAGCCGTTGGTCAAGGAACCGTCGCCCGGTTTCTACCACACCTTCATCGCTGTCAGGGAGGGCGATCGCGTCAGCAGGGGTGACGTGATCGGCTACATGTTCCTGCCCAAGGGCAGCGAGGGTGCTCACATCCACTTCGGGCTCATCAATGGCGCAACCGGGGCATTCATGGCACCGGCGATCTTCAGCAAGGAGACCGTCGCCGAGTTCTACGGCACCTGGAAGAACCTCGGCTTCGACAGCGACGACGGCCCGAAGAACCCGATCCCGCCCTGCATCGGGTGGAAGATAACTGCCGAGGAGAACCCGCTCGAGAACCGGGCAGTCGACTGTCTCACCTACCCGGCGGCTTCCGGCGCCTGACGCCTCCGGAAAGTCCCGTCCCACACACCGGCGTTCTCTGGGGGCGACTGGTAGACGGCGGGGGTCGCTGTGCGAGAATCTTCGTGTTGTCGACCACGGGATGGGCCGACCGGGAACGAGGGGATTTCAGATGTCGAACAGTGGATCGCAGCGGGAACTGGACGTCGTGGTGGTGGGTGCGGGCTTTTCCGGCATGTACCTGCTCTACAAACTTCGCCCCCTCGGCTTCTCCGTCAAGGTGCTTGAGGCCGGCACAGATGTGGGCGGAACCTGGTTCTGGAACCGCTACCCGGGCGCACGCGTAGACATCCAGAGCGTCGAGTACTCGATGACGTTCGACCCCCAGCTCGAGAAGGACTGGAAGTGGACCGAGAAGTACTCGCCCCAGCCCGAACTGCTCAAGTACGCCCA
>CAEZXX010000167.1_pt1 | contig 6252 bp, 3 predicted proteins | sample 7265361 | NCBI WGS metagenome assembly CAEZXX01 (sample SAMEA6813919, study PRJEB35770) | freshwater metagenome | biome: Freshwater; feature: Freshwater reservoir; material: water | place: Czech Republic | collected 2017-04-14 | depth 30m m
ACGCTCACAACGAGAACGTACCTAGCCCCCATCGTCTAGTGGCCTAGGACACCACCCTTTCAAGGTGGCGGCACGGGTTCGAATCCCGTTGGGGGTGCTGGCCAGTTCATCTGGTCCCGTGGTGAAGTTGGAGTTCACGCCGGCCTGTCAAGCCGGAGGTCGCGGGTTCGAGTCCCGTCGGGACCGCTGAGCAGCGGGGTTGCCGAAGCCCTGTCTGTGTACGGTCGAGTAGCTCAGTCGGCAGAGCGTCCGCCTGAAAAGCGGAAGGTCACCGGATCGACGCCGGTCTCGACCACCACTCAGGAAATCTCGGTCTGGTTGTTGTGACTTGTTCACGAGAACTAGACCGAGATTCTTCTTTTTTCTCAAGACTTGCCCTTGGACACCGGCCCAACGCGCGCTACTCTCCACGATGGGTGTTGGGACGAGCGCGGAGCGTGGTTTATGCGGGCACGGGTGGAACGCAAGCGGAATCAGCGGATTGCACACTGGATGACAATCGGCGCCCTCGGCGCCGCGAGCGTGCTGGTGGCCTCGGTATCAGGTGCCGATGCCTCGCCGCAGTCGTCCCGTTCGGCATCCCCGATCACCGACGCAGACCTTGCTCCCCATCGCCCGGGCGTGCTGCTCGTCGGCTACTCGAACACTGCAACGCTCACCGACAAGGCCGCCATTCGTGCCTCCGCCAAGGCCTCCTCGTCCAAGGTGCTGTCGCCGAGGGCGAAGCACACCGAGGTGCTCTCGCTCGCCAAGGGTGAATCCGTTGCCGCCGCTGTCGCCCGTGTCAAGGGCACCAAGGGTGTCCGCTACGTCGAGCCCGACTACCTCCTCACCACTGAAGCAACGTCGGACGACCCGTACTTCACAAACGGAAGTCTCTGGGGCATGCAGGGCGACGGCACGTCGCCCGCCAACGAGTTCGGCTCCGGTGCCGGAGAGGCCTGGGCTCAGGGGTACACCGGGTCTCGTTCCGTGGCGGTAGGTGTGATCGACGAGGGCATCCAGTTCGATCACCCGGACCTCGCGGCGAACGTCTGGACCAACCCCGACGAGATCGCGGGCAATGGGATCGATGACGACGCCAACGGCTACATCGACGACATCCACGGATGGGACTTCCTGAACAACAACAACACGGTGTTCGACGGCAACTCCACCGAGGGGTCGGACACTCACGGCACGCACGTATCGGGAACCATCGGTGGAATCGGAGGCAACGGCAGCGGGGTGGCCGGTGTCAACTGGGCCGTCACGCTCGTTTCCGCCAAGTTCCTCGGGCCGAGCGGCGGTTACACCTCCGACGCCGCTCGCGGTCTCGACTACCTCACGGCACTGAAGGTAAACAAGGGCCTCAACATCGTCGCCACGAGCAACTCGTGGGGTGGCGGCGGCTCCTCCACCACCATGCTCGACGCCATCAACAATGCCGGAGACCAGGGGATCCTCTTTGTTGCCGCCGCCGGCAACTCCACCACCAATAACGACGCCGCCGGCTCGTACCCGTCTAACTATGAGTGCACCAAGGGCGGCACACGCGGCTGGGACTGTGTGATCGCCGTTGCATCCCTCACCTCATCGGGCGCGCTCTCGAGCTTCTCGAGCTATGGCGCAACCACCGTGGACATCGCTGCACCCGGATCCGGCGTGTGGTCCACCTATCCGGTGGACACCTATGCCTCGCTGAGCGGCACGTCGATGGCCACGCCCCACGTCTCCGGAGCCATCGCACTCTGCGCCTCGATCAACCCGGCGCTCAGTGCCAGACAACTCAAGCGAGCAGTCGTCGACAGCGCAAGGCCCACGCTCTCGCTCACCGGCAAGGTGGCGAATAGCGGGCGACTCGACGTTGGCGCCATGGTGACCGCCTGTACGGCTCCCACAGCAGCGGTCTCCGGGTTGCCCACGTCGCTCACGGCAGTTGCCGCTGGTGCGAACCGCATGTCCCTCGCGTGGACCGACGGGGCAAGCAACGAGCAGCACTACGAGATCGAGCAGGCGCCGTTCGCCAACAGCGCCTGTGGCACCTTCGCACTCGTTGCGACCATCGGCGCCGCCAACACGTCGTTCTCGGTGGGCGGGCTGACAGGCTCCACCGCGTACTGCTTCCGTGTTCGCGCCGTCAACGACTTCGGTGGCGGAACCTCGGCCACCAGTGCCTCTGCTACCGGCACCACGGCAAGCCCGCCGGCGGCCTACGCCTGTACCACTACCTCGTTCTCCTGGATCGACACGACAGCCGGCACACCCAGCCTCTACACCCTCGGAGACGATGCCTCGACATCGGTCACACTGCCGTTCTCCTTCCCACTCTTCGGCACCTCCTTCACGTCTGCCCAGATCTCCTCGAATGGATTCGTCCGTGTCGGGTCCGGAGCCGCCACGGCGTTCGCCAACACCCCCATCCCGTCTGCGGGTGACCCCGAGAACGTCATCGCCCCCTGGTGGGACGATCTCAACCCGGCCGCCGGTGGTTCGGTCTGGAGCATGACGATCGGCTCGAGCCCGAACCGACAGTTCGTCGTCACGTGGAACAACGTGCCGCACTACGGAACCGTTGGGTCGGAGATCTCCAACCAGGTCGTGCTCGATGAGGCCACCGGCGCAATCACCCTGCAGTACCTCGACACGGTCACCGGTTCGTCCACATCCAACGGCGGTGCATCTGCCACGGTCGGCCTTGAGAACTCGGACGGCACCGTCGGAACCCAGATCGGCTACAACCAGGCCGTGCTCGCGGACGGCACCGCATTGCGTTGCACCGATCGCCCGGTCAACAGCCCCACCATTACCACTGCTTCACTCGCGGTCGGCACCGTCGGAGCGGCGTACAGCCAGACGCTGGCCGGGTCCGCCGGAACGACTCCGTACGCGTGGAGCGTCAACAGTGGGTCGCTGCCCGCCGGGCTCTTGCTGAACCCGTCAACCGGCGAGATCGGTGGCAACCCAACCGCTGCGGGTACCTCGAGCTTCAGCATCAAGATCACCGATTCCGCGTCACTGGTCGCCACGAAGTCCCTCTCCATCACGATCGCCGCACCCGTTACGGTGACCACCGCGTCGCTGGCCAACGGGGCGGTCGGCACGTCGTACAGCGTCACGCTCGCGGCTTCGGGTGGCACGGGCACCTACACGTGGAGCGTTACCGGAGGCTCACTGCCGGCCGGGCTAAGCCTCGCCTCATCAACGGGCCGGATCAGCGGAACACCGACGACTGCCGCCACCAGCAACTTCACCGTCACCGCAACGGACGGCGTCGGCCGGACGAGTGCCAAGCCACTGAGCATCACGGTGAACGGCGCGATCCCCACCTCGTTCAACAAGTCCGCACCGTCCAACAACGCATCCAGCCGTCCGCGCAACGGGCTGGTCCTCACATGGGCCGCCAGCACCGGTGTCGTTTCGTACGAATATTGCTTCGATACGAACCGAAACTCAGTGTGCAATAGTTCGTGGGTGTCCGTGGGCAGTGCAAGGACCGTGACACTCGGCCTGCTCGCCAGCAAGACCTCCTACGAATGGCAGGTGCGGGCGGTCAACACGACCGGCACCCGCCTGGCGAACAACGGAACCTGGTGGAAGTTCACCACCGCAACGTGATCACGTCTTGCTGATCCTGTTCCAACAAGGCATCCTCGACCCTCGTCCGGGACTTCCGGGCGTGATCGAGAACCCTGATTGTCCGGGGGTGCCACCGCTGGCGCCCCCGGAGGTGGTTGGATTTCCGTTGTGAACGAGTACCCGACCGGCCGATCCAGACGACTCCGACTTGCACTCGTGGGCCTCGTTGCCGCCGGTGCGATCGTGTCGTGCAACGCAAAGCCGGGTGCGCGCTCCGGTGGTGCAATCGCTATCGGGGGTACCACCACGTCGGCCCCATCGGGCACCGACGTGCCGCTCGCCACCGACTCGATACCCGTGGAGACCGTTGATACGGCAAGCACCGAGGCACCCGTCACCACCGAGGCACCTACCACGACGGTGCCGCTCGAGTGCATGGACCCGACCAACCTCCCGGCCGTCGTCGCCACGGAGACCGCCGGCTATGACGCGGTGCAGGCGCAGGAGGGCCTCGGAGCAGACGACGAGCGCAAGGTGGTGTTCTTCACCGCAGGCGGCGCAGTAGCGGCGCAGGTGGGCAGTGGCTCCACCCGCTCGATCGAGTACCGCATCGGGCCGAAGTCCGGTGGTGGCCCAAAGGGCACGATCAAGAATGCGGTGCTGTTCGACGTGGTCCCCACTTCACAGGGACCGGCAATCCTGTACGGCAAGATTGATACCGAGGCCGACCCGGTGGTTACCAGCAGCGTGTTGCTCCTGGACATCGGCTCGGGGGACTCCACCCTCATCGCCGAGGTGAAGACCGACGGTTTCAGCGCGCTGCGAGCATCGGCTGGGAACGGCCTCGTGGTGACCTCGACGAACAAGACCGGGGGTCAGGACATCAGCACGTGGGCCATCGACGGCAAGGGTCCGGTGGAGCGCTTCTCGCCACCCGTGGCTCACGAGGGCACTGCGCAGTACTTCGGGTCGGCGGTGCTCAGCGACGACGGCAAGAAACTCGCCTGGCTCGAGGGCCCGAACCCGTCGAACAAGGGAAGCAAGCGCAAGGGCGACTGGAAACTCGTGATTGCCGACGCCGACGACGGTTCGGAATCTCTGCGCATCAAACTGGGGCCGGCGTCGGATTCGTTCGGTTGGTTGGACTGGGACGGTTCGTGGGCCGTGCTCAGCCGTGGCTTCGGCAAACCGGCGATTGCCATTCACACCACCGAGGACGCCCCTGCCATCCAGAGCATCTGCAACATCGACCGGACGGCCCTGCTGACGGGGGTCGTCACGCTCGTGCGCCGCACCACGATCTCAACGGATTCCGGTATCGCATGAGATGTCGGCCTCAAGGTAACCGTCCACAACCTCGACGGTGACGGGTTCGCATCGGGGCAGTTCTGCTCCGGTGTCCACACGCAGTTCGTATCTGCCACTCGGCAGCACGAGGGAGTAGTTCCCGCCAGCGTCTGTGGTAGTGCTCTCCACGGACTGGCCGTCTCTCCACGCCGAGACGGTGCCGCGAACTGGTACATCAGCACACGGTTGGTCGGGTCGCTCCACCGGACAGGTGGGCCCGGCATGAACGTTGCCGACCACGAGGAACGTGACGGACGCGCTCGTGGGCGTGACGGTGGTGGGCGTGTCACCGGCCCCGTTTCCTGCACACCCGCCAAGGGCCAACACGGTGCCGAGGCACAGCGCAGGCCCCAGTGCACGGCTGGGCCGACTGATCACTGGTCCTTCGTTCCCTTCGGGACTTTCAAGGGCTTGGGGGCATGGCGGGTGGACTTGCGCGTCGCCGTCTCCGGCACGTACGTGCTCCCGGCGATGAACACGTTGCGATGGACCTCATCGATCGTGGTGAGGTTGTTCGCGATGAGGTGTGCCGCCTCGACACGCATGGGGCGCATGCCCTGAGCGACTGCGGCCTCACGGACCTCGTGAGGTGTCGTGCGCGCGACCACGAGCTGACCGATCTCCTCGGTGACCTCCATCACCTCGTACACGGCGATGCGGCCCCGGAACCCGGTACCCGCACAGTGCTCACAGCCCCCGCCCCGTACGAACTCCGTCTTCGTCGGCCCGCCGAGCGCGGCGTAGTCGCTCATCTCGGCGTCGCTGGGCACGTATGTGTCTGCACACGAGGTACACACGCGGCGCACCAGGCGCTGGCCGACAACCCCGACGAGCGAGGTGGCAACGAGGAACGGTTCGATACCCATGTCCACGAATCGGTAGAGCGCCGAGGTGGCGTCTGTGGCGTGGATGGACGACATCACGAGGTGGCCGGTGAGCGAGGACTGCACTGCGATGCGGGCCGTCTCGTGGTCACGGATCTCGCCGACCAGGATGACATCCGGGTCCTGCCGCAGGATGGTCTTCAGCCCCGATGCGAAGGTGATGTCCGCCTGCAGGTTGATCTGCATCTGGTTCGCCGCCGGGAACACGTACTCGACGGGGTCCTCGATCGTCATGACATTGAGCTCGTCACGGTTGATCTCGGCGAGCGTGGCGTACAGGGTGGTGGTCTTACCGGCGCCGGTAGGACCGCTGCACACGATCATCCCGTACGGGCGGTGGATGATCGACAGGTAGCGGGCCCTCGTCTCGTCCGGCATCCCGAGGTCGGCGAGCGCCTTGAGCGAGCGGGACTTGTCGAGCAGGCGGAGCACCGCCGTCTCGCCCCAGATCGTGGCACCCGTG
>CAEZXX010000170.1_pt1 | contig 6160 bp, 7 predicted proteins | sample 7265361 | NCBI WGS metagenome assembly CAEZXX01 (sample SAMEA6813919, study PRJEB35770) | freshwater metagenome | biome: Freshwater; feature: Freshwater reservoir; material: water | place: Czech Republic | collected 2017-04-14 | depth 30m m
GGCCAAATTGACGCTGGACTGCAACTTCGCCCTCAGGGTCCAGTTCACGGTGGCCGCCGTTGGCCCCGGTGCGAGCACCACGTCGTACCCGCCCTCGTCGTTCGGCGTCATCGTCTTGACCCTGCTGATGCGCCAGTTCGCAAAGGTGCCCGAGCCGCTGACCGAGACGACGTTGATCGTCATCGACGTGCCCGAATACGCCGTGATCGTTCCCCACAGATCTAAGCCGTTCGGATCTGAGCCGCCATACGGTCCTGAGAGAGCCGCCACCTGAACGAGGTCATTCAACGCGAAGGCACCCAGTGATCCCGCTGACGCACTGACCGTGAACGTCTTGGGCCCCAGGCCGATCGTCGCAGATGTGGCGGAACTGGTGCAGCCAGGGCCTGATGCCGTTGTGGATGAAATGGCCCCTGCGAAGGTTCCGAGGGCCATTGAGCGCGGACCGATCTTTCCTGTCATCGTGGCCGATGCCGTGGGAGTGATCGACCACACCGAGGGCGACGTATACGACAGCGCAACCCCAACCTTGCCGTTCGATGCAGCAGACCCAAACTTCGCGAAACCCGTTCCCGAATAGACACACCCGCGGGTTGCTCCGCTCAGTCCTGACACAACGACCCCGTTGAGCGTAATGCTGGTGGTCATACGATCCGAGGGCGGCAGGGTCGTGCCTACAGTCGCCGTACCGCTCCAAGTGGGCGACGACGGACGAACTAGACCGTTAACCGTGCTTGCGCCGGCCGTGAACAAACCCGGAGAAGTAGCCACCACGGTCTTGGTGGCAGAGTCATCGGACCACACGGTGAGCGCACCGGTCGTCGTGGCCGACGTGGTTGTCACGACCAACGCCTGACACGGTGCAACGCACGGCGATGGCGTCAACAACGCGCCCGATCCGAACTGCACCCTCATGTCTCCGTTGAGTTGTAAACCGGAGATCGTCACTGTCGTTCCGGCCGCACCAGCATCGGGCCAGAACCCCGACACCAGCGGTACGGGCGTATTTGTCACCGTCAGGATTGGGGAGGTCGCTTGGCCATCGGCCGAGACAATGACCCGACCTGTGACTGCATCCGAAGGAACGATGACAGTGATCTGTGTGCCTGTGGCATTCACCGTGACTGCTTCCGCAGGCAACGTCCCGAAGGTGACGATCGGGACCTGCGTGAAGTTCGAGCCGACAATGGTCACCGTGTCACCAGGTTTCGCCGAGGTAGGCGAAATGGAGGAGATAATGGGTTTTGCCGCTAGTTGCACATCGCTCGTCACCACCATCCCGTCGCTGAAACGGACCGATACCGGACCAGTGGTGAAGCCGAGAGGGGCTACCGCAACGATCCCGCCCTGCGGGCCGAAGACACACGTCGTCTGTGCGTTCGGCCAGTTATTCCGGGTGACGCTGCCGACGTTGGCGACCGGTGCGCAAGGAAGGGAGCCAAGGGCAGGCGGCGGTCCGAACGGCGTCCAGGCCGGGGTCCCGTTGAACTGCACCGCTACGGGCGTCGAGGAGGAAGGGTTGACGCTCCGGATCGTCACGAACGTGAACGGACTCGCGCTCATCGGTTGGAGCGAGATGATCGCCGGACTGGTGATGGTTAGGGCGACCGCGCTCACGGACCGGGTATCCGGGGTGATCACTGTGAGATTGCCCGTTGTGGCATTTGCTGGAACCTTCACGGTCACGCTGTTACTTGCGGCCGACATCGGCACAGCCGTTTTTCCGTTGAAGCTGACGGAGTTCACAGCCGAGAGGTTGAACCCGCTGATGGTGACGGTTTCCCCCGCGGCGGCAGTTGTCGGGCTGAAGGAGGTGACGCTCGGCGACGTTGGAGTGAACGACACGGAACTGAACCGACTGCTACCGAGTACGCCCGTCTCGTCCACATCAGTCACCGAGATCTGAGCAGGAACAGCGCCCTCGGGAACGATCACCGTCAGTTCGGTAGCAGAGATGACGTTGAACGAGGTGGCTGGAATGGTCCCGAAACTGATCTTCGCGACATTTGCCAAGTTGACACCGGTGAGGTGAATCTCGCTTCCTGTCGTTCCGGACTGCGGCGAGAACAACAAGGTGGGATCGGATGTCGGCACTGACACCAGCGTTCCTGATCGGTTACCGCTTGTGACGGACGCGAGGACCGTGACAAGCACACCCAGCCCTACGAGGCCGCCGACCACGCCTCCGATTATGAGATTTCGTCGACGAGCGCTGCGTCGGCCGCGACCACGCGGAGACCCCGATACGCCGCCTTCGACCATACCAGTAAGCGACGAGCCGATCGGACGTTCATCCATGATCCCTGATACCCCATTCGACTTGGAGTCCAGGAGGTTCGATCGACCGAGACGACCGAACCTACCACGTTGTTAGTGTCCGCACAGATGTGACTCCGCCGTAGGCCGAGCCAGGTTCAGCTTGCGAGTGTGGTGTCCGGTGGGAGACCGCAGACCCCGGTTGAGTAGTCGTCGAGCTTTTTGTTTGCCTCGCTGATGGTGGCGCCATCTATCTTTTTTGCAAGCTCGACGTACTCCGGTGCACCCGACAGTTTGGTGAAGTCGTAGTCGTACTTGCGGAAGACCGTGATGATCTCGTCGCTGGCCTCACGCATGGTGTGAACAGCATCGGCGATCTCCGACGGAGGGTTGTTGTCGAGATCGTGAATCATCACCTGAATCGTCTCGAAGGCATTCTTGATGTCCGCAACATTGGTGGACGACATCGCACTGGTGAGAGCGTCAGCGTTCGACTTGTACTCCTTGACCTTCGAGCAGTAATCGTTGTCCCTCGGTTTGATGTCAACTGCCGTTGTCGCACTGGACTCGCCCACAACCGTTGTGGAACCGGACTCCCCCACAACCGTTGTGGCACTGGACGTGCTGGAAGCACCGCAGGCCGAGAGGGGCGCGAACGCTGCCACTGCGCCGGCGATCATCAGGTAGGTGCGAATCTTCACGGTGTCTCCTTGCTGAGGTTGCCCACGCAGAGTACACGATTGACCACACAGGGATAGGAATCCCGGAGCGAAGGGCCTTGTATTCGGGTCATACTGTCCGCTGTGGAGAGTTTGACCGACCTCGACCTGCTCTGCGACGAGTCCATCCGTGAGCCGCACCGGTACCTCGCCCGGTTCCGGGAGCGCCAGCCTGTGGTCTGGAGCGAACGCCACCGGGCATGGGTGGTGCTCGGCCATCCTGAACTGGACGCCGCGTTCAAGGCCCCGCAACTCTCCACCAACCGCATGGGTGCGTTCCGAAGCCGGCTCTCGGGCTCCCGCGCCGAGGCCCTCTCGTCCGCCATCGAACTGCTCGAGGGGTGGATGCTCTTCCACGACCCGCCCGAGCACACCCGCCTGCGCGCACCGTTCGCCCGGCAGTTCACCCCCAAGGCAATGTCCGCCCTCGAGGCCGACGTAGCCGCGATCGCCGACCGGCTCGCCGAGGAGTACGCAGCGCGCATCGAGAGCGGCGAGACCGTTGACCTCGTGGAGGGGTTCACGCACCCGCTGCCCGCCGCGGTGATCGCCCGGCTGTTCGGCGTACCCGACTCCCTCACCGACTGGCTCGAGGCGTGGAGCGCCCGTTTCGGGGTGGTCGTCTTTGGCCAGACCAAGCGACCCGACTACGAGGATGTCGCCCGTGCTGCTGGCGAGGAGTTCCGCGAGCACCTCGGCGATCTGCTGGCGCTCCGGCGAGCAGACCCGCGCGACGACCTCGTGAGCGCGCTCGCCGCCTCAACAGAGCTCAACGATGCCGAGGTGCTCGGCGCCTGCTCGCTCCTGCTCTTCGCAGGCCACGACACCACCACGTCGCTGATGTCCACCGCCGTGCTCGCCCTGATCGCCCACCCGCACGAGCGGGACCGACTGATCGAGGACCCGACCATCCGCGACTCGGCGATCGAGGAGATGCTGCGTTACGACGGCAACGCGAAGGCGATGATGCGCATCGTTGCCGAACCGATGGAGCTCGGCGGGCAACAACTTGCAGCGGGCGATGCCGTGTTCCTCGGGATCCTCGCCGCCAATCGGGACCCGCGTGTGTTCGAGCGCGCGGACGAACTGATCCTCGACCGACGGCCCAACCCCCACCTGGCGTTCGGCCACGGACTGCACTTCTGCCTCGGTGCAGCGCTCGCGCGCCTCGAACTTCGGGTTGCGCTCCCCCGGCTCGTGAAGCGGCTGCCGAACCTGCGCGAGGCCGGCGAGGTGCAGTGGAAGCCGAATATCAGCGACCGTGCTGCCTCGCACGTTCCGCTCGCGCTCGGCTGAGGCCGTACGGCACCCGTCCGGGTGTGGCAACGTGGCGTCATGAGCGAACCGTACGACGTCGAGTTCTTCTGGGACCCCGTGTGCCCGTGGGCCTGGCTCACCTCCCGGTGGGTGGCCGAGGTGGCGGCTTTGCGCGGCCTGCGGGTGGACTGGCGATTCATCAGCCTGCGCCTCCTGAACAAGGACAAGGACTACGAGCGGGACTTCCCTGCCGGTTACGTGGCGGGCCACACCAGCGGGCTCAAACTGCTGCGGGTGGCCGCGGCAATCCGGCACGCGGGAGACCGGGATCGCATGGGCACGCTGTACACGCAGTTCGGCGGCGACATCCACGTGCTCGACAGGCGCACCGAGATGACCGACCACTGGGAAGCGGGCTTCCCCGAGTACCTCCGGGCCGTCGGGATCGAGGACGAGTTCCTCCATGCGGCAAACGACGAGCGCTGGGACGAGATCCTGCAGGCCGAGACCGACGAAGCGCTTGCTCGTACCGGCAAAGACGTCGGGACGCCGATCATCAGTTTCCGCAGGGACGGCGACCTGCACTCATTCTTCGGACCGGTGATGAGCCGGGTCCCGCGTGGCGATGACGCCCTGAGGCTCTGGGACGCCGTCTGGGAGGTTGCCACGTATCCCGGCATGGCAGAACTCAAGCGATCCATCCGGGAACGGCCACAGTTCGAGGGGAGTCTCGACGGGCCGTCGAGCGGCCTAGCCTCTGCCTGATGGCTGCACGCAGAACCAACCGCGTCGTGTTCGACGCCGATGTCACCCTCGCAATGCCGCTCGAGCGTGTTTGGCGGGAACTGCTCGACTGGGGCGGTCACGGGCGCTGGATCCCGATGACGCGCGTGGACGTGGACCCCGCGGACCCGAACCGCTTCGTAGCATGGTCCGGCCTCGGCAAGCTCGCCCTCGAGGACCGCATGCACGCAACGGACATCCAGTTCGACGGTCAGCGCGGAACCTGCCACGTGAACAAGCTCGGCCCGGTCCTGGTTGGTTTCGCCGACCTCACCGTCACTGCGGCGGGTACCGGCACGCGGGTGCAGTGGCACGAGGACGTCGCCGTTCCCTATGTACCCAAGGCGCTCACGCCGGTGGTGGCCAAGGTGAGCGGCATGCTCTTCGCCTTTGCCCTGAAGCGCCTCGCGAAGGCCTGACCCCACAGTGAGCAGCCCCTCGTTCTCCTCGATCCCGGTCGTGTCCCTGGACGGCTGGCGCAGGGCCGGGGCGGACAGGCAGGCATTCGCCGACCAACTCGTCCGCGTGTGCCACGAGGTCGGTTTCTTCACACTCGTCGACCATGACATTGACCCAGCAGCGATTGAGCGCTGGAGAGCGATGGTTGCCAGATTCTTCGCCCTGCCCGAGGAAACCAAGTCGCTCATCGAGAAGCACCGGTCCCGGCACTTCCGGGGCTGGGAGCGGGTTGGTGCCGAGCTCACAGATAACCGCGTGGACTACCGGGAACAACTCGACCTGTCCACCGAGTACGACCCGTACCCGGTGGACGTGGAACCCACGTACCTGCTGCTCGACGGGCCGAACCAGTGGCTGCCCGAGGGGACATTCCCCGGGTACCGCAACGTGGTGCTCGACTGGTCGGCGCAGATGAAATCGCTCGCCGACGAACTGATGGGCATACTCGCCGTCGGGCTGGGTCTTGCCCCTGACACGTTTGAGCGCGCCTTCGGCGAGCGCCCACTCTCGCTGCTCAAGATGATCTCGTACCCGCCTACGCCACCCGGTGAGGCCGGGGTGAACAGCCACCACGATGCTGGCTTTCTCACCCTGCTGCTGCAGCACGGCGTGTCCGGACTGCAGGCACTCAACCCCGACGACGAGTGGATCGACGTCGAGCCCCGACCAGACGCGTTCGTCGTGAA
>CAEZXX010000186.1_pt1 | contig 5501 bp, 3 predicted proteins | sample 7265361 | NCBI WGS metagenome assembly CAEZXX01 (sample SAMEA6813919, study PRJEB35770) | freshwater metagenome | biome: Freshwater; feature: Freshwater reservoir; material: water | place: Czech Republic | collected 2017-04-14 | depth 30m m
GAGGTCTCGTCGAGCGGCCCGCTCGCTCCCCCGAACCCTGCGTTGTTGAACAGCACGTCGAGCCTGCCCCAAGTGTCCACGGCGGTCCCGATTGCCGCAGCCACATCGTTCTCCAACGCCACATTGGTATGCCGGAACACGGCATGCGGGCCGAGCTCTGCTGCCAGAGCCTCGCCGGGTGCATCCTGAATGTCGCAGATGACAACCTTGGCGCCCTCAGCGACAAATCGACGGACGGTGGCCGCTCCGATCCCCGATGCACCGCCGGTTACCACCGACACCAAACCCTGCAACCGACCACTCATCGCTTCCCCCTCTGCTCCTCTCCGATGCTAAGGGTCTCGACGACCGCGACACCGCCAATGCCCACCAATGAGTTAGGTACAGTTCGCCAGTGCCCTCGTTGCAAGCGACGACCGCGAAGACCCCTCGTGCGATCCGTGTCGCCCTGACCTCGCCGTACCGGCGACTGTTCCTCGGGGAGACACTCGCCACGGCTGCCTCCACCGCGGTCGCGTCGGCATTGGCGATCAACGCAGTGATGAACGGGGCCAGTGCATTCGTCGTTGCCCTCCTCGTGGCGCTCATTGCGGTACCGGTGGTGGTGGTGTCGCCACTCGTACGACCAACGATCGAGCGTTACGGCATGTACCGAACCCTCCTGTGGACACACGGATTAGTGGTCGTCGGGTTGGCCGCTGCAGCGGCCTGCGCACTCACGAAGTTCGGGGCGCTGTACCCCTTCTTCGTCCTCGACGCGCTTATCGGCATTGCCACCGCCTTTCACGGACCCGCCGTGTTCGCGTCGCTGTCCTGGTTTGTCGGAGAAGAGCAGGTTCCTCTGGGTATCGCCACGGTGAACCTCCGGACGGCGATCACCTGGATGGCCGGTCCCCTCTTCGGTGGGCTGTTTGCCGGCGTCGCAAACGGGGCCCTGGTGCTTCTCGCGGCCGCGGCCGTCACCACACTGTCAATGCTGCCGTTGCGCACCCTTCGCACCACGTTCGTGAACGGGCAACGGGATCTCGCCGAGCGTCAACAGCACGATCCGGGTTGCGTGTCCCAGTCCATCGCCCTCGGCATCGCGGCTGCTGAGGTCAATGGACTCTGCATGCTTACCCAAGCACCGGCCACCGTCGATCGACGTTTGTGGTCTCTACTCAAGGACCGCGACGTCAGGTTTGCGCTGATCCTCTATGGAACGAGCTACGCAACCCTCGGAACCTTCACCATCCTGCTCACTCCTTGGGCCCGGGCAGACCTCCACCTCTCGGCTGCGGCACTCGGGACGGTGCTCTCCCTCAGGTCCGCAGCGTCCATGCCTGGCCCCCTGCTCAGCGGCTGGTTCGTTAGGCACCTCGGCATGAGTCGCACACTCGTGGCGCTCGGAGTGGCCACCGGGGCAGCAGTCACGACTGTCGCTATCCGGACACACTGGGATGCCGTCGCGGTGGCGGGCGTGGTCGCCTATGGGGCGCTCTTTTACTGCCTGACGTCCGGCGTTTTCACCACCCTGTTCACGGTGGTCGTCGGTCCGGGCCGGCGCGCCGAGGGTGCAGCGCTCTTTGCACTCGTCAAGGCTTCTTCCAGCATCGTGTTTGTCGCACTCAGCCTGTGTGCGAGGAGTTGGGGAGCGTCACAGATACTCACGTGGTGCGGAGGCGCGGGGATCGCCTCTGCGGTTCTCCTCCGAGCAGCAGCACGAGGTCCGTGGAACCGTCTCATGTCGGCATTTCGGGTCCAACGTGAACTCGCTGTGCTCGCAGCAAGCCGCGAGCACTGACCTCCGGCGATCCCAGATTCCCAAGGGGCACTCTCAACCGGGCGGCCGGAGCAAGCGGCACCAAAAAGAGCACTCGCCCTGCTCGCGACCCTCGCCGCGAACAGGGCGAATCTGCCCATCTTGGAGGCGACGCTGGGAATCGAACCCAGGTACAGGGCTTTGCAGGCCCTTGCCTAAACCACTCGGCCACGTCGCCAACGGTGCTTACGCACCGGACTGCAAGGCTAGCGGCAGGGGCCTGCCGTCACTCGCTCCGGGATCCCTGCGGCCGCAGCCGACAGGGGGCACGCAGTCAGTGAGCCACCATCGGGATGGCGCGAACGCTGCTGCGTCGGACAAGGAGGTCGACCGTCTGGCGGTGCACCTGCTCGAGCAGAACGTCCTCGTCCACACCCAGGGCCCTGCCACCCGCCACGACCTCGCGCCCGGCAACGAACACGCTGCGCACGTCACTCGCCCTCGCGGCATACACGAGGTTCCAGAGCACCGGCTCGTGCCCTTCAGCCACCGCGATCGGCATCAGGTGCGGCTGCCAGAGGTCCACAGTGATGAGGTCAGCCTGCTTGCCCACCTCGAGTGATCCGATCTCGCGCTCCTGACCGAGCACACGGGCGCCGTCGATGGTGGCCATCCTCAGCGCCTCTGCCGCCGGGAGCGCTGCGGCATCCAGTGACGCGTTCTTCTGCAGCAGCGAGCCGAACTTCATGTTCTCCCACTGGCTGAGTGCGTTGTTGGAGATGCTCCCGTCGGTGCCGAGCCCCACATTGATCCCCCGCTTGCGCATGGCCGTGAGGTCCAGCGGTCCACCACACGCGAGTTTGGCGTTGCTGACCGGACAGTGGGCCACGCTCGTCCCGGTCTCGGCGACGAGGTCGAGTTCGCGCTCGTCGAGCCAGACGCAGTGGGCGAGCACGGTGCCGGGCCGCAGGATCCCGTACTGCGCGAACTGGAGCACCGGGCGCTGTCCGAAGATGGCCTCTACTGCAGCCACCTCCTCCTGCTGCTCGCTCGTGTGTGTGTGAATCGGGACGCCGTACCGCTCGGACATCTTGAGCGCATCACGGAACATCTCTGGCGAGCAGTACGTGATGTGCTCGAGACCAACCCAACACCGAACCCGTCCGTCCGCTGCACCGTGGCACTCGCGAAGGAGGTCCTCCGTGGTGGCGAGCGTCTCGAAGAACTTCTTCGTCGGGTGGTCTGCGGCATAGGGGACGAGATGCACCCGCAGGCCGAGTTGCTCCGCTGCGCGGGCACCCTGCGGCAGGAAGCGGTACATGTCCAGCACCGTCGTGGTGCCACCCTTCAGCGCCTCGAGATAACTGATGAGGCATGCGTGGTAGGCATCGGCCTCGGTGAGCACCTGATGCTCCCGCTGGTACTCGGGCAGCCAATCGATCAGCTGTGCGTTCTCGGAGAAGCCCTTGAGCAGGCTGGAATGGCTGTGCACGTCGACGAGGCCGGGAAGGACAGCGAGGCGGCCCCGGCCGTCGATGACACGCGCACCTGCGGGAACAACGACATCGCCGCTCGGGCCGATTGCCCGGATGCCACGATCGTCGAACACGACGGATCCCGGGGAGAAACAGCGGAACCCCGGATCGACGGTGACGACGAACGAGTTCGTGATGGCCGTGGTCTGCACCGCCACACGTTAGGTCGGTTCAGGCGAGGTGGTGAACCCGGGACCACGCGAACGCCGCCCGATCCAAAGGATCGCGGAACGTGTCACGTACTCGCTGCGAACGCACCTCGAACGACAGCGGCACGTGGGGAACGGCCGACAGCAGCTCACCGATCGGAAGCTCTCCGTCGCCGGGCCACAGCCGAGCGTGGCGAGCCTCGTGGAGGAGTTCATCGCTCCCCTTCGGGGCTTGGCGCGGAGCATCGCTTACCTGCAGGTACGGGAGCAGGGAGGGATCCAGCGAGTGCAGCACCTCGGGCATCACCCCGGAACGCGAAAGGTGCAGATTGTCGACCAGTACTGCTCCGTTGCTGCGCCCCGAATCACGGACCACGCCGAGTGCACCGGCGAGCGTGCCGATCGGGAAGGCGGGCAGGAACTCGTAGACGATGGTCAGACGGGGGTCCGCCGCGGCGGCAAGATCGCACGCGTGCCCGAATCGTTCCACCACCAGCGCCTGGTCTGCCACCCGTGCGGTGAACAGGACGAAGCGTGCCCCCAGCGCCGCAGCAGCGTCCACCAGGCGTTCGCTCACGTCCGGTTCGAGCCCCACGATGATCGGTTCCACATCGAGTACGGCGATGCCGCTGTCTGCCACCCGTCGTAGAACCTCACGTTCGTGTGCAGCGGTCCACACCTCGTGATCGAACCAGACCCCACAGGCCGGCCACCCGGCGGCCGCAGCAGCCGTGACCGAGTCGGGTACCGGCAGGTCTGCCATGACCCCTGCAGCGAGGGAGAGCAACCTCGTGCTCAAGGTCCGCCGCGCGCCTCGACGAGCAGGTGCTGGAAGTCCGTACGGCTATGGAGGCGCCCCAACAAGCGGTCGGTGGAAAGTCGGTGGTGATCCGGCTGATCCTGCACGGCGCGCCGCAGCCACATCATCGCGTCGTCGCCATTGCCCGTGCGGGCGAGACCCCCAGCCACGAGGTACAGCGTCTCCGCCTCGTGCGACACGTTGTACAGCAGGACCCCGAACGAGGCGATCTGTTCGGGCGAGCCGTAGGAGGCAAGCACACCGAGCAGCACGAGCGCACGCTCGTAATCGCCCACCTCGAGCGTCGGGGGCAGAAGGGGAACCAGTGCCGCGAGCTCGGGGCGCTCCTCGGGCGGCGGGAGCCACCAGCGTGGCCCGCCGACAGCGGTTGCGTGGGCAACGAGCACCCGTGCCTCGGACTCGTGGCCCGCACGTATCTGCAGTTGCGCCTGCAGCCACGGGGACGGTGCCCAGCCGGACGGGAAGGGCGCCAGGGTTCCATGGAGCCAGCCCATCCGCTCTGCCTGCAGGACGGCGGACGGGGCAGAGATCTCGGCAACACCGCGGGGCACCGGCGAGGGCTCCCGCACATCCGCCCGTGGTGACGCTGGGGCCGCTGGGGCCGCTCTCGACAGGCGCTGTAGCGCAAGGAAGCTGTTCAGGCCGCAGAACACGATCAGCAGGAGCGGGAAGTCGAGAACGTGCCCGGGAAAGTGACGGATCTGCTCCCAGACAGCGCTCGGGAGGGACCGATAGAGCGCCGAGTACGGGGCGAGGCGTGCGCCCACCACCTCTCGCTCGACGAAGGAATACGGGGCCTCGATGCGAGACGTCGTGAAGCCGAGCACGGCCACCACACCGACCACGACCAGGGTCCCGATGAGCATCGCCCTGCGCCCGCGGTGTTCTCCGAGCGCGCCCGTCAGGAACGAGTCCACCACGTGGCCCCCGTCAAGCGGCCAGAGCGGCAGCAGATTGAGGAGCCCGATGATGATGCCCGCCCAGACGGCTCCCTGCCACACGTCGAAGGCCACGGTCGTGGTGCCCGTCCGCAGGATCGCCAGTGCCTCGGGGCTACCGCTCTCGGGAAGCACGAGGTACGTAACCACGAGCAGAGGGAGTGCGACCACGATCTGGGTGAGCGGACCCGCCAGACCGATGAGATTGCGCTGCCGGCGGGTCAAAGGGCGCGGGGCCGCATAGGTCGCCCAGCCGACCAGCAGGTTCAGCGTGATCGCGGAGCGGGCACCGAATCGCCGGGCCGTGAGTGCGTGACC
>CAEZXX010000226.1_pt1 | contig 4299 bp, 6 predicted proteins | sample 7265361 | NCBI WGS metagenome assembly CAEZXX01 (sample SAMEA6813919, study PRJEB35770) | freshwater metagenome | biome: Freshwater; feature: Freshwater reservoir; material: water | place: Czech Republic | collected 2017-04-14 | depth 30m m
ATGGAGGAGGTACGCCAATGGCTGCAAACGAACCCGGCCAGCCCTCGCTGAGCCCCGTGACCTGGTCGAGCAACCTCTCGGTTCCCGAGAGCGCGCTCGCGATCGGGGCACACCCCGACGACATCGAGTTCGGCGCAGGGGGCACGCTCGCCAAGTGGGCGGCCGCAGGCTGTGTGGTGCACCACCTCGTCTGCACCGACGGCTCGAAGGGTACGTGGAACCCCGACGCCGACATCGACGCCCTGATCCTCTCCCGTCAGGACGAGCAGCGCGCCGCTGCGAGCGCGCTCGGGGGCACGGGCCAGGTGGTCTTCCTCGGGCACACCGACGGCGAACTCGAGTCGACCCTTGCGAACCGCGGCGAAGTGGCACGCTGGATCCGCACCCTGCGCCCGGACGTGGTCCTCGGCCACGACCCGTGGAAGCGCTACCGACTGCACCCGGATCATCGCCACGCGGGGCTCCTCGCCTGTGAGGGCATCGTTGCGGCGCGCGACCCTCATTTCTTCCGCGACCACGATCTTTCCCCACACCGCCCGCACACGCTGCTGCTGTGGGAAGCCGACGAGCCGGACCATCTCGAGGACGTTTCCGCGAACGTCGATGTGAAGCTCCGAGCGCTTGAGGCACACCGGAGCCAGTTCGAGTCCACCATGAAGGCCGCCGACGAGTCCCAGATGGACGGGTTCCGCGCACGGATCAGGTTGCGCCTCGCCGAGCACGGTGCCCGCCTCGGTGTCGATGCTGCCGAGATGTTCAAGCGCATCACCGACCTCTAGCGCACAGTTCAGCCCGGGTGGGCGAACTCCCCCGGCCGGCGTCCCGGGCCGGGCGGGCCGGCGAAGGCCTGGGCAATCCCGATCCAGTCCGCCGCGAGCGGGCCGACCACCGAGAGATCCGTGTCCGACACGTGGCGGCGCTGCGTCACCATGAGGCAGAAGTCGATCGCCGGGCCGCTCACGACGTTCGCGAGACCCTCGTCGCCCCACGCCCACTGGCTGCCGTCCGGCGCGGTGAGCTCCACACGGATCCCCTCCGCCGGAAGCTCGCGTCGGTTGTTTGCGTAGGCGAACGGCCTCGCCCGCACCCCGATGTGGGCGACATGCTTCAGGCGCAGGCTCACCGCGGGCTCGAGACCGAACGCGTCACGGATGTCCTGTCCGTGCGCCCAGGTCTCCATGAGACGAGCGGTAATGAAGGACCGCGCGGCCATTGCTGGCCCGTACCAGGGAATCCGGGCGGACGGATCGGATACCCGAGCCAGCGCCAGTAGGTCCGCTCGTTCTGCTCGCCAGGCCGCAAGGAGACCGGCTGGGGAAAGTGCCCGTCCCGCCTCCATGGAGAGGTCCCTGCCCTCGGAGGAGGCGGCCATCAAGCGGCGGGCATCCACCACGAAGTCGGCGGCGGTGGCCGGGTCGAGCGCCATGCGCGCACGCTCGTCGAAGAACCAGAGGTGGGTGATGCAGTCGGCAACATCCCACCCCGCTGCCGGTGTGGCGTCATGCCACTGCCCCTCGGACAGGTCGGCAACCACGGCATCGAGGGCGGCGTGCTCGGCCACCAGGTCATCACAGATCCCTTGCATGACATACACGGTACGCGCAATGGGGAGCCCCGTAGGGCTCCCCATTGTGAGTCGCTTACCAACAGAGGTCGGTAATTACTTCTTGGCGGCGCGCTTGGCCGGAGCCTTCTTGGCGGCGGCCTTCCGTGCCGGAGCCTTCTTGGCAACAGCCTTCTTCGGTGCTGCCTTCTTGGCAACAGCCTTCTTCGGTGCTGCCTTCTTGGCGGCGGCCTTGCGTGCCGGAGCCTTCTTGGCAACAGCCTTCTTCGGTGCTGCCTTCTTGGCAACAGCCTTCTTCGGTGCTGCCTTCTTGGCGGCGGCCTTCTTTGCCGGAGCCTTCTTGGCTGCGGCCTTCTTTGCCGGAGCCTTCTTGGCTGCTGCCTTCTTGGCCGGAGCCTTCTTGGCTGCGGCCTTCTTGGCCGGAGCCTTCTTCGCGGCTGCCTTCTTTGCTGCCATGGTGATGTCCTTCCTAAGTATTACTTGGTGGGATTCAGTGCTGCTTTAAGCGTCGAGCTAGCGGAGAACTTCATCCGCGTTGTCGCCGCAATCTTCACCGTCTCGCCGGTGCGCGGGTTACGGCCCATTCGCTCCTCGGATCTGGTTGCACTGAACGAACCGAAGCCCGGCCACGCAACCTTCCCGCCGGCTACCACGTCGGCTGTGACTGTCGCAAAGAACGCTTCCAACACCGACTCGGCATCTGCCTTCGTCGTGCCTGCGGCCTTGGCTACTTCGTCGATCAACTTACTCTTGGTCATGTCGTCGGTCTCTCCTTGTTGCGAACTAACGCGAGACGGCAATATGAAACAACGTTTCCCGCGAGAAACCAAGCATTACCGCAATTGATTATGCAACGATCACTGGCGATGGGTCCGACGACAACCGCACTCCGCGTAGTCTCGGGACCGTGAACGACTCCGAGATCGAGGTTCGGGTCTGCGGTGTCGACGGATGTCGGGGCGGCTGGGTCGTCGCCAGCGCGAACGGCGAGTTCGTGACCCAGGACCTCGCTTACCTCATCCCGATGTTCGACATCATCGGGATCGACATGCCGATCGGCATGTCCGCGGACGGACGACGCGCGTGCGACACCGAGGCGAGAAAAGCCTTACCCAGTAGGGGTTCCACCGTATTTCCAGTCCCGCCACGGTCGCTCATCGACATCGACGACTACGCCCGCGCCAATCAGCAGTCCAAGGAACGCTTCGGTCGCGGGGTACCCCGTCAGGCCTTTGCGATCTGGCCGAGGATCCGTCTGCTGGACGTCCTCGCGCAGCGTTATCCATCACGGTTTGTCGAGGTTCATCCCGAGTGCTCATTCGCCCGGATGGCCGGCAGGGTGCTGCCGACGAAGCACGGTGAAGCCGGTAAAAATATTCGCAAAAAGATTCTCGAAAAACACCTCGGTAGGGCTTGCGTGGCCCTCGAAGGAGCCAAGACGGACGACGTCCTCGACGCTCAGGCGGTGCTGTGGAGCACCCTGCGCTTCGTGCGCGGCGTCCATGAGACGCTCGGCGACGGCAGCGTCGACGAGTGCGGACTGCCGATGCGGATCGTCGTCTGACTCGGGTGTCGCCGCCCGGCCGAGCACGCGAACGCCTCGACGCGGCAGTATGTAACCATGAACGAGACACCCCGCCTCCCGATCCGCACGCCCGCCGACGATCCGCGTCTGGCCGAGGCCTTCGCCAAGGGCTTGCGCGGCCCCAACGGCGAGATCATCAACATCTTCGGGGCGCTCGGCAACCACCCCGACATGATGAAGCGCTGGCTGGTGTTCGCCGGTCACGTCATGTCGAAGAACACACTGTCGGCTCGGGACCGCGAGCTTCTGATCCTGCGCACCGGCTGGAACTGCCGGTCGAGGTACGAGTGGGGCCAGCACGTGCTCATTGCCCTCGAGTGCCAGGTCTCCGCCGAGGAGATCGAGGCGGTCAAGGCCGGTCCGACCCATCCGCGCTGGTCCGAGTGGGATGCGCTGCTGCTTCGGGCAGCCGACGAACTGCACGTGGACTTTGGTCTGAGCGACGCGACCTGGGCGGCGCTCGTAGCCCGCAACAGCGCCGAGCAGATGCTCGACACGGTTGCGACAGTGGGTCAGTACCACCTGGTGGCCATGTTCCTGAACTCGTTGCGCGTGCCGCTCGACCCCGGTGTCCCGGACGTCACGTTCCCTTCCTGACGATTGGATCCTGACGATTGGATCCTGACGATTGGATTCAGGGGCCAGAGGCGCAGGCCGGTCAGGTGCGGCGGGGGGGCAGCGGGAAGAACGAGCTCGTTCGGACGATGTACTCCCCATAGCCCTCCCTCCGCCTCACCAATGACTTCTCGAGCAGCGCCACACCCGACACCTTGAGGAGCAGCGCGGTCATGACCGCAGCGCCGATCAGACCCCACGCGCCAGCGCCTGTCTCTGCAGCAACGAGCGCTAGGCCCCACCACACGCACGCGTCGCCGAAGTAGTTGGGGTGTCGCGTGTACCTCCACAGGCCCCGGTCCATCACCTTGCCGGCACTCGCCGGATCTGCCTTGAACCGTGCGAGCTGCAGGTCGCCGACAGTCTCGAACACCAACCCGACCAACCAGACGGCAACGCCGAGGTAAGCGAGTACCCCGATGCGGGCGTCCCCCGTCTGCGCAAGCTGTACCGACAGCGAGACGACCCACATGAGCGTTCCCTGGAACGCGAACACGGTGAACAGGCTGATCAGCCCGAAGCGCTGTCCCCATCG
>CAEZXX010000243.1_pt1 | contig 3953 bp, 4 predicted proteins | sample 7265361 | NCBI WGS metagenome assembly CAEZXX01 (sample SAMEA6813919, study PRJEB35770) | freshwater metagenome | biome: Freshwater; feature: Freshwater reservoir; material: water | place: Czech Republic | collected 2017-04-14 | depth 30m m
GCCTCCATTGCCGGGATCGCAAACCGGCAGCCGAGCAGCACACCCTTGACGTTGACGTCCATCGTGCGCTCATAGGTCTCGATCGGTGTGGACACCGGGTCGTCGTCGTCACCGATCATCACGCCGGCGTTGTTGTGGAGCACGTGCAGCGCCCCGAAGGACTCCATGGCGTGCGCCACTGCGGCCTCAACCGACGCCGCGTCGGTGACGTCGCAACGCGCAAAGGATCCCTCGCCACCGGCGTCCGCCCCGGCCCTCGACACGGCGTCCACCGCTGCATCGGCAGTTGCGTCGTCGACGATGTCGGCGATGATCACCTGTGCACCCTCTTCGGCGAAGCGCATGGCGGCTACCAGACCGAGCCCGGAGGCACCGCCGGTGATGATCGCAACCTTGTTCTCGAGCCGAGGTGTCCGTGCCATGCGGGAGGACGCTACTGCTGCGGCCAGACTGTGCGGGTGAACCTGCGGGTGATGACTTGGAACGTACTCGGATCGGCCAGACCGGACCGGGATGGACTCGCGCGCGCCATCCAGTCCTTCGCGCCCGACGTGGTCGCGATCCAAGAGATCCGCCTCGGGCAGGCGAACCGCCTTGCCAACCGTCTCGGGTGTCGGGTCGAATGGACGTTCAAGCACTTCCCGCTCGGACCGTTGGTGCCGTGGCGGGCCGAGGGCATTGCCGTCATCTCGCGCCACGCGATGACACTCGAGTCGACATGGGAACTGTCGTCCGGGGTCGGCCGGTCGACCTATCACCGACGGGTTGCACAGGCGGTCCGTGTGAAGTTTTCGCACGGCGCAGGGCATGCACCCGAACAGTTCTGTCTCGTCAATACCCACCTCGAGAGCAACGGGGCAAACCTCGCCGAACGCGTCCAGCAGGCGCAACACGTCGTGGAGCACGTGACCGAACGGGGCATCGACGTGTCGGTGCTGGTCGGCGACCTCAACGCCAGTGAGGAACCCGACGTCCTCGCGACTTTCGCAGGGTACGGGTTGCTCGACGCGTGGACCTCCACACAGCCGGGGACGCCGGGATCCGGTTGCACCGTTCCCTCTGCGCACCCGGACAAGCGCCTCGACTATGTCCTCGTCGGCCCCCGGTACCGCGTGGTCGGCGTGCAGGTTCCCGATCCATCGGCGGCATGGGCAGCCCTGTCCGATCACCTTCCGGTCGTGGTGGACCTCGAAGCGCTCTAGATGCGCTCGAAGTAGCGGCGCATCTCCCAGTCGGTCACCGTCTGGTTGAACGCGATCCATTCGGCCTTCGCTGCGTTGAGGATGTGGTGGTGGACCTCATCGCCGAACGAGGCGCGTGCGACGGACGACGACTCCCACAGATCGATCGCATCCGAGAGGTTCCACGGGACGCGAGCGATGTCCTGCGCCGTATAGCCGTTGCCCGAGAACGGGGCGGGCGGCTCGATCCGGTTCTCGATGCCGTGGAGCCCACCGGCAATCGTTCCCGCAAACGCGTGATAACTGTTGGCATCGGCACCCGGGATGCGGCACTCCACGCGGCTACTCGCGCCGTGACCCACCTTGCGAAACCCGAGCGTGCGGTTGTCCACTCCCCACCCGACACCGGTTGGTGCCCACGAGCCCGGCTGAAAACGCTTGTAACTGTTGATAGTGGGTGCCCACAGCAGCGAGAACTCGCGCGCCGTCGCGATGAGGCCACCGAGCCACCAGCGGAACGTCTCGCTCATAGCGTTCGATCCCTGCGGATCGTGCATCGCTGTCTCGAATCGACCGGACGCGGACTCCCGCCAGAGCGAGGAGTGGACATGGCACGACGAGCCGGTGTCGTCGAACGCGTACTTCGCCATGAAGGTGATGCTGCGCCCGTTGAGCGCCGCTATCTCCTTCGCAGCGTTCTTGTAGAGGTGGTTGCGATCCGCCATCTCGACCGCTGTCGTGTAATCGAGGTTGATCTCGTGCTGACCGCGGCCGGCCTCACCCTTGGAGAACTCGACCGGCACGCCGCTCGCCTCGAGACCACGACGTATCTGACCGATCAGGTACTCGTCCATCGTCGTCTGGAGCACGTGGTAATCCTGCAGCCAGGGCGAGTGGTTCACCAGATTGCGGTAGCCCTTCTCGTAGGCCTCGGCGTACGTGTCGCGGAACACGAAGAACTCGATCTCGCTGCCGAGCATCGGCGTGTACCCCAGACGGGCCGCACGCTCAACCTGGCGGCGCAGGATCTGTCGCGGCGATTCCTCGATCGGCGCGCCCTTGTCCACGTCTACGAGATCGCACAGGATCATTGCGGTTCGCGGTACCCACGGTGTGATCCGGATCGTCGACCAGTCCGCCTGCGCGACCATGTCGCCGTACCCGAGGTCGTAGTTGGCAAAGCGGTAGCCGGGAACCGGGTTGTTGTCGATGTCGCACGCAATGAGGTAATTGCAGTTCTCGGTGCCGTGGTCGGCCACCTGCTCCAGGAAGAATCGACCGCTCGTCCGCTTACCGGTGAGACGACCCTGAAGATCGACAAAGGCCATCACGACGGTGTCGATGTCACCAGCAGCAATGAGCGACTCGAGTTGCGCTCGGGAAACGTGGACCCGCTCGTCACGGGGATTGGTGGGCGCAGACATGCGGGTGACAGTACCGACACCCAGCCCTGAGGGGAACGACTACTTGGCGGCGGTTTTGGTGGCGGCCTTGGCGGGCGCCGCCTGCTTCGCAGCCGCAGTCTTGGCCGGCTTGTCCACATCAGGCTTGGCTGCCGCCGCCTTGTCGGCAGGTGCCTTCGCCGTCTTGTCGGTGGCGGGCTTCGGCGCTGCCACCTTCTTGGCGGCGGGTGCCTTCGCCACATTGTCTGCTTCCGGCGTTGCTGTCGATGCCCCGTCGTCGGACTCGCTGTCGACCGCAGGCTTCGCCGCGACGGCCTTGTCGACCTTCGCCCCACCCTTGGCCGGCTTCAGCACACCCTTGGCGAGGGCCTGATCGAGGAAGATCTCGGCTTCCTCGGCGCTCACCCGAAGGGCTGGCGCAATCTCTGACACGAGGTTGATGCGCGCCCGCTCGTACATCGTGCGCTCGGCGGCCGACAGGGCTGCATCCCGGTTACGCGCTGCGAGGTTTCGGACGACCTCGGCAACTTGGTAGACGTCGCCCGACTTCAGTTTCTCCTGGTGGTTCTTGAAGCGCCGCGACCAGTTGGACGGCACGCGGGGATCGGCCTTCGAGAGCACCGACACGAGGTCATCGAGTTCATCGGCGTTCACCGGCGGACGAACACCAACGGTGTCAGCGTTCTCGACGGGCACCGACAGGGTCATCTCGCCGATCACCGACTTCAGGATGAGGTACTCCCTCGTCACGCCGTCCACCAGAAGCTTCTTCGAGCCCTGAACGAGACACGCCCCGTGCTGGGGATAGATGACGGTGTCGCCCTTCTTGAACTTCACTCGTCACCTCATGTGCTTGACGTCTTGGGGGCTGGCGGCCGGACCTGGCTGCCCGGCGGCGGCCTTGCCGGCCGGGACATCTTGCAAGGCTAGGGCCATCGAGAGGGAATCCCACGCTGCGTGGCGCCCTCGGAGGGACTCGAACCCCCAACCAACCGGGTAGAAACCGGTTGCTCTATCCATTGAGCTACGAGGGCCGGGACAGCCGTTGCAGAAAGGCTAGTGGGGTGTCGACGGACCGCGCGGGAAATCGCTACCGCCCGGGCATCGCTCAGAGGCCGAGAAGCGTGCGTCTGAGCAGGTCCAATGCCGAGATCACCGAGAACTCGCGCATCTGCTGGCGCTGACCGGGAAGCCGCACCGTGGTGCTGACCGGCGCAGCCTCGCCGACCACGAGCCCGATACAGAGCGTGCCGACGGGCATGCCATCCTGCTCGCTCGGCCCGGCGACCCCAGTGAGTGCAAGGCCCACATCGCTGCCGAGCACCCGACGCGCCCCGATCGCCATCGCGACGGCCGTTGCCTCGTTCAC
>CAEZXX010000278.1_pt1 | contig 3329 bp, 3 predicted proteins | sample 7265361 | NCBI WGS metagenome assembly CAEZXX01 (sample SAMEA6813919, study PRJEB35770) | freshwater metagenome | biome: Freshwater; feature: Freshwater reservoir; material: water | place: Czech Republic | collected 2017-04-14 | depth 30m m
TGGGGATGGCTCGGACAACACCAACGCACCCTCGACCACCCGGGCGGACTGAACCCGGTCATCGAGATGGGAACACGCGTCTACCAACCCGACACCGGACGCTTCCAACAAACCGACCCCATCGAAGACGGCACCACCACCAACCCCTACAGCTACGTCCCCGACCCCATCAACCAATACGACCTAGATGGACAATGGTGCATGCTCGGCACCATCAAGACCGTCGGACCCGACGGCAAGACCCACAAGAAATGCAGAGGACGCGGCGTCGCTCACACTGCGTTAAAGGCCACATCGGCCGCGTCTGGCATCGTGGCAGTCGCGGCAATCTTCGTGCCGGGTGGCCAGACCGTGGCTGCCGTTGCTGCAGGAATCTCATTCGGAACCTCGGTGCTAGCAGAAGCAGTGTCATCGAAGCCAGGCAGGAGACAACGGGTTCTTGTTGAATCTTCCTTCGGCCTGCTTTCGTCTATCTTTGGAGCGTCGGTCGGTGAAGCAGGCTGGACGGCTGCATCCGTACTCGCTGATGACGCAGCGCGGCACTTCTCACCGACGAAGTTGGTGTCATGTTGAGGGTAGGTCGGGTAACCAGACTCAACCGTTTCGCAATACGGCATCCCTTTCTAGCCTCATTGCTTATGTTCGTGATGCTAGTCGTATGGCTCTCAGTGGTTTCGAAACTATCCCTCTTGTTAGCTGTGGCAGTCGGCGGAACCGCTGCGCTGATAAATGCTGGACTTTGGATTCCTCGAGTAGGTCCTTTATGGAAATACGCGAGCCGGGTTGTCGAAGCGCACGACAGCAAGAGCTCCCCGACAAATTAGGCGGGTCGTCTGGTGTCTGCTGCGGGTTCGGGTCACAGCTACGTGTATGACTTCACGACAGCGGTGTCGGGGTGCCCGACGGGTGCGAACGCGAACGCGGGGAGGAACACGAACCGGTCGCGTCTGGTCGACAACGGCACTGTGGTTGTCTCGTACTGTTACGACATGGCGGACCGTGAGATCGCAGGATCGGGGATCGCGTACGACGCGCACCAGAATCAGACGTTGCACGACGGCGACACCTCTGAGATCGGTCCCATTGATTGCGCAGTCATGTGGACTTCCGGCGGATCGCCCGTCTTGGTCCGTCTGGCACTCGGGCGAGATCAGCCGCCGCTGATCGCTACGACGTCTGCGTCGTCGGGCGGTGTCTCGTCGTCGAGGCTCGCCAGATAGCCGTCGGGAAGCGCGACACGGATCGGTCCGTTCGAGTGGCCACGAACGAGGCGCTCACCGCCCGGGACGAGTTCGGCCTCAAGGTCCAACTGGGCCACGAGATCGTCGAGTTCGGCAAGCGATGACACCATGCCGAAGCGACGGCGCAGATCACCGCCGACCGGGTAGCCCGTGAGGTACCAGCCGGCATGCTTGCGGAAGTCCCGGATTCCGATGCCGTCGACAAGGTGCTCGGTGAGCATGCGGGCGTGCTCGACCATCACCTCGGCCACCTCGCCCAGGCGAGGCGAGGCGGGAGCCACGCGACCGGCGAACACGGCGTGCAGATCCCCGAAGAGCCACGGGCGACCGAGGCACCCGCGGCCGATCACCACACCGTCGCAGCCGGTCTCACGCATCATTGCGACTGCGTCGGACGCTTCCCAGATGTCGCCATTGCCGAGAACGGGGATCGATGTGACCGCCTGCTTCAGCTCGCCGATCGCGTTCCAGTCGGCCTTACCCGCATAGTGCTGCTCCGCGGTGCGTGCGTGGAGAGCGATCGCGGCGACGCCCTCCTCCTCGGCAATTCGGCCGGTCTCGAGGTACGTGATGATGTCGTCGTTGAGCCCCTTGCGGAACTTGATGGTGACGGGGATGTTGTGCGGTGCTGCAGCCTGCACCGCTGCGCGAACGATGCTGCGCATGAGGTTGCGTTTCGGTGGGACGGCAGCGCCACCACCTCGGCGGGTGACCTTCGCCGCGGGGCAGCCGAAGTTCATGTCGATGTGATCGACACGACCCTCTCCGACCAAGCGGCGCACAGCCTCACCGGTGCTCGTGGGGTCGCTGGCGTAGAGCTGCAGGCTGCGCGGCGACTCGTCAGGGGCGAACGTCATCATCCGCTCGGTCTTCGCGTTGCGGTGGACGACGGCGATGGCCATCACCATCTCGTTCACGTAGAGCAGGTTCGGCCCGAACTTGCGGCAGAGCGTGCGGAACGGGGCGTTGGTGACACCGGCCATCGGCGCGAGCACCACGGGCGGCCACACGCTGAGCGGGCCGACCTGGAGCGCCGGTGCGGTGTCGGTGGTGGTCACAGCAGACCACGCTACCGACGAGTCGGTGGGCTACTGGTCGTTGCCTGCGTCGATCCCCTGCAGCGCGCCTGCGTCGTGCAGGCGCATCACGAACTCGGGCTCGTACGCGCCGTAGGGATCCTGACGGACGAGTTCGTCGAGTCGATGTGCATCGGCGCCCACGAGGATGCGCCAGCGATCGTCGCTCACTCCCTGCAGGATCACCTCGGCGGCCTGTGCCGCAGACGTGGGGGCGGTGTCACGGAACGCCTCGCCGAGTTGCTTGTAGATCTCGTTCTTCGGGTCGTCGAGGTTGATGCCCTGTGCACGCGCACTGTTGATCGCAATGTCGGTACCGATGTGGCCGGGATGCACGACCGAGACCTTCACGTGCGGTGCGTTGAGGCGAAGGTCCGTAATGAGCGCTTCGCTGAAGCCGCGGACCGCGAACTTGGCTGCCGAGTAGGCCGTGTGCGGGATCGTGGGCCCGAGCGACGCCCAGAGCCCATTCACGCTGCTGACGTTGACGATGTGTGACGACTCGCTGCGCATGAGCATCGGCAGGAACGCCCGGCAGCACCGGTACACGCCGCCCCAGCAGACATCGAAGGTGTAGTCCCACTCATCGGCCGGGGCCGTAACGAAGCTTCCACCGCCGTTCAGTCCGGCGATGTTGAAGAGGAAATCGACGTGGTCGGACTCGTGGGCCTTCCCGACCGAGATCGGCCAGGTACCAACCTTGGCCCGGTCGGTGACGTCGAGCACCTCTGCGCTGACGCGAACGCCGGCCCTGCGGCATTCGGCGGCAACTGTCTGGAGCGAGTCGCCGTTCATGTCGGCGAGCGCGAGGTTGCAGCCGGCCTCAGCGAGTTGCAGTGCGGTTTCGCGGCCGATACCGGAGGCTGCTCCGGTGAGTACGGCGAGGCGACCGGCGAACTGGGTCATGTCAGATTCTCCTCACGAGGGCCGGGTAGCGGGGCGCAGCGGTGGTCCCCGAACCCAACTATTCCCTGATCTTTGCACATGACCACAGCAGAACGACCGTGCCCCA